>Ga0208938_1000573_pt1 | contig 26718 bp, 29 predicted proteins | sample AD_UKC125_MetaG_FD_184434 | JGI IMG/M metagenome (GOLD analysis project Ga0208938, IMG submission 184434) | Active sludge microbial communities of municipal wastewater-treating anaerobic digesters from USA - AD_UKC125_MetaG (SPAdes) (version 2) | ecosystem: Engineered > Bioreactor > Anaerobic >...
CTGGTCCATTCCAGGATCCCGCCGGGGAGTCTGCGGACTTTCCATGCGGTGTGGGTTTTGAGGCGGTGATGGTGCCGGCACAGACACGCCAGGTTGTCGACGTCAGTCGGCCCGGCCGGCCAGGGGGTCAGGTGGTCGAGGTCGCAGCGGCGGGCGGGGCGCTGGCAGCCGGGGAAGCGGCAGTGCCGGTCCCTCACCTGCACATACCGCCGCATCGCAACACTGGGGGCGTAGCGGATGCCCATGGGTGGGCGGGTCAGGACGGTCACCGAGGGTGTGTGCAGCCGGTCCAGCAGATCGGCGGCGTGACCGTCGCTGATCGGGCCGTACCCTTCGATCTCGGCACCCTGATCGGTCATGATCACGGTCACCGGGACCTGCTGGGCCGGGCTGATCCCCGTCAACAACTCCACGAACGTGTCGGCCTGATTGACGTCCCGCGACCCGTCGGTGGAACGGCAGGCCGCCCGCACAGACTCCATGCAGGCGCTGGCTTCCTCGGCGGTGAGGTAGGCGGACAGGGTGGCCATCCCGTCCGGTTCCGGGCTCAGCCACACCCCGCGCTGTTTACGGGCCCGCTTACGGCGCCGTTCCGCGGCGTCGGGGTCGATCCGGTCGACCTGGCGGGTCAGCCACGGACGCAGCTGCGACCTCGTGTGGGCGGCGGCGTAGGTGATGGCCCGGTCGGCCACCTCCCGCCGGTCGGACAGCGAAAGCCCGCTGGTGGCGCGGACGATCTCCCGGACCTTCGCCAGATCGATCCGGCCCTCAGCCAGCGCGGCCAGGACCGCGGGGAGGTCGGTGACCACATCCACCGCCACGTCGACCATCGCCGACGCGACACCCGGGCTCCACAGCATCGCGCACGCGATCTCCGGCGGGCACGGGTCCACCACCACCCCGTCGGGGTCGGCACCAGCCTCGCTCTCTTGGTACACCTGATGCAACGCCGCCAGTTGCCGGGCGTGGAAGAACCCGATCATCGCCTCCGCGGCCTTCGCGACCTCCAGCGGGTCACCGTCGGGCAGCATCGCCTCCCACGCCGCAACCATCGAACTATCCATACCCCAACCATAGAACAGAGGTACGACATATCATGCTTCCTAGCAGTATCTGTGGAAATCTGGGGTCGAGGCGGAGTCGCCCTACCTCAAGCCTTTCGTCCGGACGTCCGTTTCCCGAAACCCACAGTGTGCGCCGCGATCATCGGACGCACTCGACTATGGATGATCGGCCATGGCTGCCCCGCGCGCGCTACGGTCGGCACGTGCGAACCATGATCATTCTTGCGGCGCTGCTCCTGGCGGGCTGCGGCTCCACCACGCCAGAACCTGCGCCCTCACCGGCAGCCACCACCCCCGGCACCTTTGATGTCCCTGATGGGGGCCAGCGCACCGGCGAGGTGCCCACCTCTGCCATGAAGGGGCAGTCCTTCTCCCTGCAGGCGGCCACCGGCGACGACGGCGGCGTGGACTTTGCGGCATACGACGAGTCGATGGACTTCGCGCTCGGTGCGATCAATGAGTACTGGTTCCAGACCATGGCCGATGACTTCGGCCTCGAGTGGATCCCCCCCAACGACTTCATTGCCTACTACCCACCCGAGGAAACTGGTCCTACCTGCGGCGGCGAAACTGTCGGTGCTGAGAACGCGGTGTACTGCGCACAGCCCGATAGCGACTACGTCGCCTGGGACGAACCCGGGCTGATGCTGCCCTACTACTTGGAACTCGGGGACATGGCCACCGCGGTGATCCTCGCGCATGAGTTCGGCCATGGTGCGCAGGCGCGACTCGGCCTCAGCGAGCAGTTCCCCCTCACCATCGAATCGGAACTCCAGGCCGACTGCTTTGCCGGCGCTTGGGCGCAATGGGCTGACGACCAGGGATTACTTGGCAAAGATGCAGCCAACCAAGCCGCCGAGGCGGTGATCTCCGTGGGTGACCCTGAAGGGGTGCCCTGGAACGCCCCCGATGCACACGGGACACCTGACGAGCGGCTCGAGGCCTTCTCGATCGGTGTCGACACCGGGGCCGTCGGGTGTTACGACACGTTCCCGCCGGGCTTTTCCGGGGAAGGCTGAGGACACAGCCGATTACGGCAGTGCGTACTCGAAGCGAGCGAAGCGCAGCCCGTCTGTGAACACGTAGGTGTCGAACTGATCATTGAGGACCGAAGCCGTCCCTGGGGAGATCATCAAGACTCCGGTAACCCGCTTCTTCGACACTTTCAGCCGGACGACGTCGAAGGCGCGAATCCGGGTGTCGGGATACGACGCGCGCACACTCGCCTGTTGCGACGGCAGGTTCACGCGGAAGTTCGTGAGGTCCAGGGTGATGGGTGCGCCCGCGATCTTGACCCCACCCGCAAGCCGAATGGCGCGCACCTCGCCACCGCGGGTGAACGCGATGTCGGTGACTGGCAGTAGGTAGGTGGCTGGGCCCGTAAGACCGGCGGACCCCGACGGCTCCACGGACAGTTGGCCGCTGGCCAACGTCTCCAGGGCACTCGGGGTGATCGTCAACGCTGCCGTCTCATCGTCGGCATGGGCAGTTGCCGGCATGGCGAGTACCGCCCCCACGATCAGCCCCGTAATCAGCCTCACGCGCATGAACGATCCCCAGAAAACAGATAGCGGTTCAGATGTACGAACCCCACGGTAGCCCGCTCCTGACGAACCAGCAGCGGCCAGCGGCCACCTGTGGCCGAACTGCAATCATCCTGCACGCGGTAGCCTGTGCGCCGATGAGCACTGTCCTGCCCCGCAAATGGTACGCCGTCGAGATCCTCCTGGTCCTCGGTCTGTCACTGGGCCGCTCCGGGGTGTTCGCAGCCGTTGACCTGCTTGAGTCCCTGACCAGCGGAGTCGCACTGGCCGACCAGACCGTGACCCTCAACGCCAGCGCCTCACCACGACCCCTGTTCGACCTGGTCGTGCAACTCCTGCGGATCGGTTTCGCGTTGGTGATCGTGGGTCTCGTCTGGTATCTGCTGCGCCGCTCCGGGGAGGGTATGGGGGCACTGGGTGTGGACGCCAGCCAGCCGAAACGCGACATCGGACGGGGTATCGGGCTGGCCGCTCTCGTGGGTGGCACCGGAATCGTGTGGTACCTCGCCGCATACGCGATGGGTATCAATCTCACGGTGGCCGCCCAGGGACTTCCGGAGCAATGGTGGCGCATCCCAGTGCTGGTCCTGGGAGCCATCGAGAACGCAGTCGTGGAGGAGGTAGTCGTACTGGGCTTTGTGCTGCACAGGCTGCGCCAGATGGGATGGTCGTGGGGACCCGCGATCTGGCTCAGCGCGGTGATCCGGGGCTCCTACCACCTGTACCAAGGCATCGGCGGTTTCGTCGGCAACGTGGCGATGGGGCTGCTCTTCGGATGGTTGTTCAAACGCTGGGGCAGGGTGATGCCGATGATCGTGGCTCACGCGGTCATCGACACCGTCGCCTTCATCGGCTACGCACTGCTGGCCGGGCGGGTCTCCTGGCTGCCCTGATCAGCAGATCCGGGGCAGCTGCTCAGCAAGCGGCAGGTCGACCACCCGCGTCCCTCCGATCCCGGTCCGGGCCACCACCACGCCGGGATGATCGGCGACCACAGAACCGATGATGGCGGCGCCGGGATTGTCGTCGCCCAGGATCTGCAGGGCGTGGTCAGCATCGTCTGGTCGCACGAACATCACCACCCGCCCCTCATTGGCGACAAGCAGCGGATCCAGCCCGAGGAAGGCGCAGGCCGCCCGGACGTCGTCGGCCACCGGCACGGCCCGCTCGGTGATCACGATGCCGTGACCGCTCGCGTGGGCGATCTCGTTGAGGGTCGCAGCCACCCCGCCCCGCGTGGGATCGCGCATCATCGAGACCTGGATCCCTGCGTCGAGGACCTCGCGAATGATCCGGTTCAGCGGTGCCGTGTCGCTGACGATGTCCGAGCCGAACTCCAGACCGTCGCGCACGCTGAGCACGGCGATGCCGTGAGCGGCGATCGGCCCGGAGATCAGGATCTTGTCACCGGGCTCGACATACTGCGGTCCCAGCAGCAATCCGGGCCGCACGACTCCCACGCCTGCGGTGTTAATGTACACCCCGTCGCCGCTACCGGCATCGACCACCTTGGTGTCCCCGGTGACGACGGACACCCCAGCAGCCCGCGCCGCCTCCCCCATCGTCTCGGTGATGACGCCGAGTTCATCCAGAGGCATCCCCTCCTCGAGGATGAGGCCAACACTGAGCGCCAGCGGAACGGCACCGCTGACCGCGAGGTCGTTGACCGTGCCATTGATCGCGAGGTCGCCGACATTACCGCCAGGGAAGAAGCGCGGCCGCACGACGTAGGAATCGGTGGTCATCGCGATGCGGGTGCCGCCCAGATCCAGCACGGCAGCGTCGCCAAGTTGTTGCAGCACACCCGCCAGCTCCGTCCCGGCGAAGGCGGGGACGAACAGGTGCTCGACCAGTTCTCCGGAGAGCCGACCTCCCGCCCCGTGCCCCATGACGATCGCCGAATGATCACGTAACGGCATCGGGCATGACCAGCTGTCGAAGTTCGGCTGGGTCACGCCGTCACCTCCAGGCGACGGAACTGATAGTAGGCCGCACACGCCCCCTCGCTGGAGACCATCGGCGCGCCCAGCGGCGAACGTGGTGTGCACTCCTTGCCGAACGCCGCACACTGATTCGGCTTGAGCAGACCCTGCAGCACTTCACCCGAGCGGCACAGCGAGGACTCCGTCGTCATGATGTCCAGCACGTCGAAGCGCCGCTCGGCATCGAAGTCCGCGTAATCGGCGTTGAGCCGCCAGCCGGACTGCGGGATCATCCCGATGCCGCGCCAGGAACGGTCGCACGTCTCGAAGACCTCACGCACGACTCCTTGGGCGACCGGGTTACCCTCTGGCGTCACGGCCCGGGGGTAGGCGTTGTCGAGTTCGGCGCGGCCGGCTTCCAGCTGGGTCACGACCCGCCGGATGCCCTCGAGGACGTCCAGGGGCTCAAAGCCAGTGGCCACGATCGGGACCTGGTACTGCTCCACCAAGGGCTCATACTCAGACAGTCCCATCACGGTGCAGACGTGTCCGGCAGCCAGGAAACCCTGGACCCGGGACGTGGGAGAATCCATGATGGCCCGGATCGCGGGCGGCACGAGAACGTGGGAGACGAGCAGGGAGAAGTTCGCGAGGTTCTGCTGCTTTGCCAGTTTCACGGTCATCGCATTGGCCGGTGCGGTCGTCTCGAATCCCACCCCGAAGAACACCACCTGCTTCTCGGGATTCTGCTGCGCGATGCGCACGGCATCGAGAGGTGAATAGACGATGCGAATGTCACCGCCGCGGCTCTTGATACACAACAGGTCGTCCGTCGAACCCGGCACCCGGATCATGTCACCGAAGGAGCAGAAGATGACGTCGGGTCGCGCAGCGATGGCCAGGGCTCGATCGATTGTCTCCAGTGGCGTCACGCAGACCGGGCATCCCGGACCGTGAATCAGTTCCACCTCGTCGGGCAGCAACTGGTCGATACCGTTGCGGATGATGGTGTGCGTCTGACCTCCACACACCTCCATGAGGGCCCACGGCTGCGTCGTGGTCTCGGCGATGTCATCGAGCAACTTGCGCGCCAGATCGGCGTCCCCGAACTCGTCGAGGTACTTCACCGGGTATCCACGTTCACGTTGAGTTCCTCATCCAGCAGACCGACGCTCTTGAACAGTTCCAGCGTCTCCAGAGCGCTGGCCTCGTCCAGTTTGGTCAGCGCGAAGCCCACGTGGACGATCGTGTAGTCACCCACCTGCACATCCGGCACGTAGGCCAGACACACCTCCTTGCGCACCCCGCCGAAGTCGACGGTCGCCATGCGGGTCCCCTCGACGTCCCACACCTGCTCCACTTTCCCAGGAACTCCAAGACACATGCGGTCAGTGTAGGCGGGCGAAGAGCGCGCTGCCCGGTAGCGAGCCACGCCGGCCACCATCAGTCCCGCGCCCCTGCGATACACACCTGACCCAGCGCCAGTCCCCCGTCGTTACAAGGGACGAGCTGGTGGACGAGCACCTCGAACCCCGCCGCCACCAGACCCTCCCGGCACAGCCGCGAGAGGATGCGGTTGGCGAACACACCCCCGGTCAAGCCCACCATCGCGACTGCGTTGCGCTCCCGAGCACTCCTGGCCGCCAGCACGACAGCGTCTGCCACAGCGGCGTGGAAGGCGTATGCCGCGCGCCGGGGGTCGGTGGCCAGAACGGCCAGCGTCAGCCATCCCGACGGGTCGATGATGATCTCGTCCTCGCAGCGGACCTCCACCGGCCAGGCCGGCGCCACCATCGCCATCGCCTCCAACTCGATCGCCGCCTGCGCCTCGTAGTCGACGGCTTGCCGGACCCCGAGGATCGCGGCTACGGCGTCGAAAAGCCGGCCCATACTCGTCGTCGGCGTGCAGTGCGACCCGGTCGCCAGCATCGAGGCCAGGAGTCGAGACTGTATCGACGGCATCTCCTCGAACGGGACGCAGCCCTGCCAGGCAATCCCGGCGGCGTGTAGATGAGCCAGTGCCACGCGGCCCGGGAATTTCACCGCGGCATCCCCACCGGGCAGTTGGATCGGCGCAAGGTGACCCACGCGCGCGACCGCGTCATAGGACCCCAGCAGCAACTCACCGCCCCAGATCGTGCCGTCCGTCCCGTAGCCAGTTCCGTCGAAGACCACTCCCAAGACTGGAACGTCGGCAGGCACGCGATGTTCGGCCAGCAGCGAGGCGAGGTGCGCGTGGTGGTGCTGCACCGTCACGTGGTCGATGCCGCGAGCGGCGGCGACGTCCGCGGCCCAGGCCCGGGACAGATAGCCCGGGTGGGTGTCGCTGACGATCAGCTCCGGGGTCACCCGTTGCAGATCGCAGAGGATGTCCACCGAACGTTCCAGCATCTGCAGCGTCTGCAGGTTCTCGACATCCCCGATGTGTTGGGTCAGCCAGACCCGGTCGCCCGTGGCCACTGCAGCAGTCGCTTTGATCTCGCCCCCGACCGCCACGATGGGGGGTACGGACACCGGGAGCCGCAGCGGTCGGGGAACGAATCCGCGACTGCGGCGCACTGGACCCAGACCGATCACGGAGTCGTCGCAGGCCACCTGGATCCGCCGGTCGTGATGGCAGAAGACATCGGCGATCCCTGCCAGCCTGTCCTGGGCCTCCTCGGCATCAATGCAGATCGGCTCGTCCGAGAGGTTCCCGCTGGTCATGACCAACACCCGTGGCGCCCCGCCATCGAACAGGAGGTGGTGCAGTGGCGTGTAGGCGAGCATGACTGCGAGGGTGTCGGTCCCTGGGGCCACTCCCGCCGGACTCTGACGGCTCGGCATCACCACGATGGGCGATGCGGGGTGCAGCAGATCCGGCGCGCAGCCGTCGACCACCGCCACCTCGGCTGCCGTGGCCAAGTCCGAGACCATCACGGCGAAGGGTTTGTCGCCTCGCTGTTTGCGCTCGCGCAGTCGGGCGACAGCGGCCGGGTTTGTGGCATCGCAGGCAAGGTGGTAGCCCCCGATGCCTTTGATGGCCACAATCCGTCCAGCCTGCAGGGCCGCCACCACCTCGGCGACGGGCATGGACAGCCGGGGACCGCAGACGGCACAGGCGGTGGGCTGCGCGTGGTATCGACGGCTGCGGGGATCGGTGTACTCGGCCGCGCAGTCGACGCACAGCGGGAAAGCAGCCATCGACGTGTTCGCCCGGTCGTAGGGCAGGCCGGTGACCATCGTGTAGCGGGGACCGCAGTTGGTGCACGCAATGAATGGGTATCCGAAGCGCCGGTCTTCCGGATCGCGCATCTCCGCCAGGCAGTCGTCACACACGGCCGTGTCCGGCGGTATGGAGGTCACCGGCCCGGAACCGGTGCCGCCGCTATCCACGATCCGGAACTCGGTCTCAGGCTTCGGTGGCTGCTCCGTGACGTCGACGTCCTCGATCACCGCCAGCGGTGGGGCCTGCGACACCAGTCGCATCAGAAAGCTGTCCACGGCGCCGCCCTGCACCTCGATGAACACGCCGTTGACGTCGTTGCCCACATGCCCGGCCAGCCGCAGGTCGGTGGCCAAGCCGTAGACGAAGGGCCGGAACCCGACCCCCTGCACAATCCCCGTCACCCGTATCAGGCATCGCCGCACGGGTCAGGTCACCTGCCAGAACATGACGCGATTGTTTCCCGAATCAGCGATCGCCAGCAGGTTTGTCGCCAGGCTCAACCCGTATGGCCAGCACAATGAGTCGTCGGCCACCTGATCCCAGCGGTTCTCGCCGTTGGCGTCGAAGTCCCCCTGTCCGAGGACGGTGTCCGCCGGACTGCCAGCCCCCGTGCGCGGCAGTCCGTGCCAGATCAGGACGCGGTTGTTGGAGGTGTCAGCCACGACCAAGCGCGTTGCGTCGCTGACGACTGCGTACGGGAAGCGCAACCGATGCGCGCCCTGCGGCCGGTTCTTGAACTCGTCGGCGACGTCGGCGGCGGCCTGACCCAGCACCAGCGCCGCACGGTCGTCGGCATGCCGGGGGGCAGGGGTGAACCCGAGCACCCGATGGTCGCCGGCATCAGCCACGTACAGGGTCTGGGCATCACCGGCGATGGCATGCGGCCAGCGATAGGTGGCGTCACCGAGGGCGCCGCTGTTGTCCTCGCGGGCATCGGCGCTGGCCTGCCCCAGCAGGATGTCGGCGGGGCCACCATCCAGCGGCAGCCCGCCCGTCCAACCCAGCACTCGTCGATTGCCGGTGTCGGCCACCCAGAAGACCCCATTGACCAGCGCGAACCCGAACGGCCAGTAGAACCTGTCCAGCCCGGGCCGACCCCCCCGATTGGGCAGGACCCCGCTCACCTGCCCGATCACGTGGTCGGGGGCGGCGAAAGAGGTATGCGGGAGACCGTCCCACATCAACAGGCGGTGGTGCCAGGCATCTGCGACGACCAGGCGACCCTCGATCACCGCGACGCCGGTCGGTAGATGCAATCCACGCACGGTATCGCCGCTGCCGGCGGCCGGGCCCTCGCTGCTGAAGTCGGGCTGCCCGAGCACCACGTCGGCGGGCGCCCCATCGTGATCCGGGAACGTGTGCCAGATCAGGATCCGGTGGTTGCCCGTGTCCGCGACAACAACGCGCTCACCGTCTGTCCAGACCCCCCGTGGGGAGTACATGTGCGAGCGCGTCGGGCTGGCGTCGGGCAGTGCCAGTCCTCCCGGCGACGCTGCGCCCAGTCGGCGGACCGGTTCGGCCCCGGCACCGACCGTGCTGTGGGCATGGATCACGCCGGCGGTCCGATGCGCAAGGTGTCCAATGCCACGAACGCACCAGCAGGTTCAGGAGCCAGTTCGACGACGTCGCTCAGACCCTGTACCCGCTGGCGCAGCACTCCCATGATCTCGTCCTTGGTCAGCTGGTCCGGGGCGCTGCAGCCCGTGGCGAACCGCACATAGGCCACGTCGTCGCGCACCTCGGCCACGTCCATCTCGATGGAGCTGGCGATGAGGTGCGGGCGGATCTGCTCCATCACCTGCAGCACGTCCAGCGTCCGGTCCGAGCGGATGATGCCGTGCGAGACCAACAGCGCCATCACCTCGGGCTCGTCGACAGCCGCGTACAGCACCTCAGCGGCGGCCTCGTTCTCGCGCATCATGTGCACCAGTGTCATCAGCCCGCGACGGTTGAACTCGGTGATGGCTTCGATGGTCTCGTGCAGCAGTGCGGCCTGCTCGGTGTGACTCACGCGGTCCCGCAACTGGTCCACATGCGCTGCGAGTTCGTCAAAGCCGCTCATCGGCGTGCCCCTCTCATCGGGTTTTCAGGAGTAGATCTGCTGTTGCTGCAGGACCTGCCCGGTCTGGGCGATGAGCACCTCGCGAAAGGCGGCCTGGGCGAGTCGGGACAGGACATCGGCCACTGGACCGCCCGGATCGGCAGGCACCGTCCGCCGCTCCAACGCCTCCAACACGAAGCACGCGCCAGCAGTGTCTTCCAGCAGGTTCTCAGCGAAGAACGCGCCGACGAACGCATCGACGTCCAGCACCGCCGCATCGTCGGTCACCGCTTGGAAAGCGGCTTGCGGACCGCCACAGCGGTACACGCAGCGCTCGGCGAAGTTGCCGGCGGCCTCGCGCAGGATCACGTCGAAATGCTGACGCGCGAACAGCTCCATCAGCTCGCACTCCCCGCGGCTTCGGCGACACCGGCGAGAATGTCGTCGACGGTGGCTACACCATCGACATCGCCCTCCTGGGCGAACATCGAGCGAGCCAACTGCAGGCGGTCCCGGGCGTCGCTGAACACACCGAGATGGCCCAGCGCATTACCTTGATTGGACAGAATCCGTGCGTAGCCGATCGGGTCCTGGTTGGGATCGCGGGACTGCAGGACCTCTTCGTACAGCTGCACGGCCTCGTCGAGGTTGTCCTGCTGGTGGGAGCTCGGGACGTACTGCAGAGCATTGGCCAGATTCACCTGGGTTGTCGCCCACTGCCCGGGATGGTCCTGTGCGGTGAACACGCGCAGCGCCGCCCGCAGTGCATTGACGGCGATGCCCAGGCGCAACCGGTCGCCCTCGTCGGACATCGGCATGACCAGGTAGGCCAGCGCCAGGTGCTGGTTGCACAGCGCGAACATCTGCGGGTGCGACTCCTCCCGGAACACCTTCGTGGCCTCGTTGAGGTCACCGACCACCGCCAGCAGGGCACCCCTCTGCTCACCTGCGAGCTGCTGTCGGGCCAGGGCCCTGGTGACTTGCAGGTGGGCACGCAGTTCCCGGTCGGCAGTCAATGGCAGAGCCTTGATCGCCAGATCAGCCACCATCGCGGCGCGGGCAGGATCTGCGCCGTCGGTGAGGAACTGCGCCAGCGTCAATCGCAGGGACGCCGCCACGATCGGACTGCCCGCCCGAACCGCGGCGTCGATGGCGTCCTGCAACTCGATCAGGGTCCGCTGCGGGTCGCCGGCTTCCATGGCCGCCGATGCCCGCGCGGAGTACACCAGCGACGCGATCTCGTCGGGCAGCCCGGTGGCTGCGGGTGGAGCATCGATCTGACCCACGCTGTACCGGGCGGTCGACACCAGCGCCAGCAACGGGCCTTCGGCCTGCTGGTCCAGTGCTTCCCACACGCCCTGCCCGCCAACCAGCACCGCGCGGTTGTAGCGGGCGATCAGATCGTCGCCGGTGACGGCGGCCGCGGCGGTGTCAGGCTCGCTGGTGAGGGCCAGTTCGACGAAGCGCAGATCTTCGGGCCAGACGGCGGGGATCGTCCCGTTCACCACCTGTGCGGCCACCTCGTCACTGCCTGCCGGGAACACCAGCAGACCCGCCGGCCAGGGCAACACACCCAACGGCTGCGGGGTCGGTCCGCCCAAGGTCATCTGCACTCCTTCTGCTCGTTCACGGCCACGCTATTCCTGCTCGACCGGCGGGTGGGAGATGTAGCGCCGGGCATTACGTTCGATGATCCGCGCGGCCTGCGTGGCGCGCCGTTCGTCGTGATAGTCCCCCACCTTGCGGCGCACCGCCCCCGAAGCCAGTACGACATCGAGGTAGACGATCCACCTGCCCGCCTCGCACACCACGACCGCATCGGCGGACAGCGCCTCTTCAACCATCACCGAGGTCCACCAGGATCGCGTCGGCCACGCTGTTGACGGCCTGCTCCACCGCCGCACTCAGAGGTTCCCCGGGTTCGAAGGACTCCCCCTCAATCAGCCACACGGTGACCTCCGATGGGTACTCATCCTTCAGCAGCCACTGCGCGAAGCCCAGCGCCTGATCCCAGCGAAACCGGTGCAGATTGCCTTCAGGGGGCCGCAGGTCGGTCAACTCCGCACCCGGCACCTTGTGCACCGTCCCAGCCGCCACCCCCACCCGGGAGGCGTCCACCACGATCACCCGTTGCGCCCCGCGCATGGCGAAGGCGACGTCCATTCCGGCAGTGCCACCGTCGATCACGCGCACGCCCGCAGGCAGGCCACGATCGGCGAGTATCCGTACCAGCACAGGTCCGGCCGCGTCGTCGCCGCGGATGAGGTTCCCGCAGCCGACCACGACCGTGTGGGTGTCAGCCACCACCCATGCGGAACTTCGCGAGTTCCTTACCGGTCTTGCCGTCGAAGGCGTGCACCGTGCACACCAGGCAGGAGTCGTAGGAATGGGCCACCTGGCCGAGTTCGACCGGGAAGTCGGGGTTCTCCACGGGAGTGCCGATGAAGGCCTTCTCCATCGGGCCGATGGCGTCGTTGCCGTCGCGCGGACCGATGTTCCAAGCCGTCGGGGTGATCACCTGGTAATTGGCGATCTTGCCGTTCTCAAGCACGATCCAGTCGCACAGCGCACCGCGAGCTGCCTCGGTCCCACCGAAACCCTTACCGGATTCGGGCTCTACCGGCTTGCGATAGAACTCCGCGTGCAGGTCCAGTTCCTTGAGCCAGGTCTGTACGTACTTGAAGTACTTCGGGGCCTCGTGGACCCGCGCCAAGACCCGGGTCAGCACGCTGGGACCGAGCTCGTCGATCACGTTCTTGATGAGCTGGTCGGAGTCCTGCCAGTCTTGCGCACCCGGCCGGGCCGACATCATCTGCCGGGCCAGCGGGCCCACCTCCAGGGGCACGTACCCGAGGTCTGGCACGTCGTAGCGCGGCGCCTTCGCCCAGGTGTACTTGCCCTGCTTGGCACCGTCAGCCGGGTCGATCGGCTCGGTGACACCCTCCCAAGGATGGCGAGAACCAGTGCCCTGGTAGAAGGAATGCGTCACATCCTCAGTGACCCGCATCTGGTCGAAGTCGAACCACTTGCCGTCGGCGTAGATGCCCGACCGGGACTTCAATGCGGCGTTGCGGCCGTCCACCGTGGGGTTCGTATACAGGTCCGGGTTGAGGAATGTGCCGGTAGCCAGGTAATTGCCGTAGCCCTGGCCGTAGGAGTCCAGGCCGGACTGCAGAGCCCAGCGGATGAACAGGGCGAGGTCAGAATTGGACTGCGACTCGTTCTCCTCCATCCAGGCCTGGATGTCGCTCCACGTCTTGTTCTCCAGCCAGCGGTCGACTGAGCAGCCGAGCCACTGGCCCTCCAGCCACAGTCGGCCCCAGTTCTCCAGGATCGACACCGAGCGGGTCACGTCGGACAGCGTCGGAGCGCTCATGACCCCACCGGGGATCATGAAGGACGAGTGCGGCCACTGTCCGCCGAAGATCGCGTAGATCTCGACCGGGTGCTGCGACAGGGTGACTCCGGACTGGTAACTCGTGCCGACGTAGGGGGCGAATCGGCGAGCCACCTCTTCATACAGGGGCAGCGAGGAGTACTGGGCGGCGGTCAGATCGGGGCCCATGATCGCGTAGAACCAACGCGGGATGCTCTGCAGCGTCTCGCAGGCCTGCGCGATGTTGCGCACGCGGGTCGCGTTGGGTGGGACATAGGTGCCCCACGCGGTGTCCACGGCGTAGCAGGCCTTGTACAGGTGACTGCCACCGCAGATGCCGCAGATGCGCGGGGTCATGATCAGACCGGCCTGCGGGTCCTTGCCCTTGAGGATGATCTCGAAGCCGCGGAACATGGCGGCCTCCGTCCAGGCATCGGTGACCACACCGTCGGTGATGGCCACCCGGACGTCGAGGTCACCCTCAACCTGGCCGAGCGGGCTGACGTTCAATTCCATGGTTGTCATTGGTTTGTTCTCTCCTGCTCAGACCACGAACATGTCTTCTTTGGACCACTTCGGTGCCACGGCCCGGGATAGACCGGCCAACGCCATGTACGACCCGGAGTCCATGCCCGCCGGCTCGTCCTTCGGGATGACTCCGGCCACCTTCTGGGTCTTGAACACCGTGCCCTTCTCGAGGTCACCGAAGGGGAAGCCCGGCTCAGTGCAGCCCGTACAGGGGTGGCCGGCGCGGGTCTTCGACGACTGCCGGTTCCACAGAATGCGGTTACACGGCGAGTGGGTCATGGGGCCACGGCAGCCGAACTCGTAGAACAGGCAACCGGTGCGCATGCCTTCGCCGAACTTCGGCGGGTCCTGCTTGTAGGTGTAGAACTGCACACGCGTGCAGCCGGTCTGCGTGAACGATGTGAAGAACGTCTTGGGTCGCTGGAACTCGTCCAGCGACAGGTCCGCGGCGCGACCGGCGGCCAGTGCGACGATGATCTGGCTGATCCAGTCCGGGTGCGCGGGGCAACCCGGAATGTTGATGACCGGCAGTCCCAGTTTGCTCTTGAAGTCCGGACCGAGATAGCCGCCCTTCTTCCCGCCGCGGTCGAACTGCAGACCGCGCGAGTTCGAGGGGTTCGGCGGGACGGCGGGCAGCCCACCGTAGGTGGCACAGTCGCCGATCGCCACGACGATGCCCGCCCGCGGCGCGATGTCGTCGATCCAGTCCTTCATGGGCCGCTCGGCGAACATGTCGAAGCGGCCGCTGCCGTTCGGTCCCTCGATGACCGACCCTTCGTAGACGAAGATGTCGACTTCCTTCTCCCCCTTCGCATAGGCCCAGAAGATGTCCTGAGCCGCTTTGCCGATCTCCATCGACAGCGTGGGGTGATAGACGATCTCAAGGCCGAAGTCGACGATGAGATCGACGACTGAGGGCTCCGCGGCGTTGATGAAAGACATGGTGTTTCCGCTACATGCACCCCCCTGGAACCAAAGCACACTGGTCATGTCGCCTCCTGCAGTTGAGTGATGAATCGGTCATGCGTATCGCCGGAGTCCAGCAGGACGTCGAGCAACGCCTGCACCCCGATGCCCTTTCGGGCTGAGGTCTCGATGATGAGGGCTTCCGGAGAGGTTTGGCGGATGGCCGCGAGCGCCGCTTCACGGTCCCATTCGGCAGCCACCGCAAGGTCGGTCTTGGTGATCACGACGACGTCGGCGGAGTTGAACAGCTGTGGGTACTTCAGCGGCTTGTCCTCGCCCTCGACCACGCTGAGCAGGGCGACCCTGGTGTCCTCGCCGAGGTCGTAACCAGTGGGACACACCAGATTGCCGACATTCTCGATGACGAGCAGATCCAGGGCCGTCATGTCCCAGCCGTCGAGGTGGGCGGAGACCATGTCCGACTCCAGGTGACACATGCCATCTGTGATGATCTGGCGCACACGGGCCCCGGACCGGGACAGGCGCACGGCATCGTTGTCGGTGGCACAGTCACCCACGAGCGCCGCTGCGCTCAACCCCCGGCCGACGGCGGCCGTGAGCAGGGATTCGAGCAGCGCGGTCTTGCCGGAGCCCGGGCTAGACACCCAGTTGCTGACATTGACCCCGTTGACCGTGAACCAGCCGCGCAGGCCATCGGCGAGCAGGTCATTCTTGGCCAGCACGCCCTCCTCGAGGGCCTCCCGGGAGTCGTGCTCGTCGAAGGTCACCGAGGCGACCTCCAACTCCTTGCCGGCCACGACGTCGCCGCACAACTGCCCGCACCGGGGACAGTGGAAATCCCGGATGCTGCGCAGTTCCTGCTCACCGCACGTCGGGCAATTGATCCGGACCGCAACGTCCTCGATGACCAACTCCGAGCCTTCCAGCGCAGTGCCGGCGCAGGCGACGTCGAACGCGAAATGCAGAGCAGGTGCAACGACCCCGGACAACCGCCCGATCCGCAGCCTGACCTCGGTCACCCGCGCGCCGGGGTCGGGCAGTGCGTTGGTGACGGTCGTCACGACCGCGTGGGCGATGGACAGCTCGTGCATTGGCGTCAACTGCTCCGCTGCCGGGCCCCGAAGACCTTGGCGAACGCGATGAGAAAGCTCAGCGTCTCCTGCACGTCAGCATTCTTCAATTGCTTCACGAGAGAGAAGACACCGCCAGCGTCAACCTGCCTGCCCCTGGTCTGCTTGTCGGCCTCGAGAGCGGCCTCGCCGAGGTTGCCCACGACGTCGATGATCTCCGGGCGCAGGATCGGGGAGTCCAGGAAGCCCGCGATGGTGTCCTTCCGCTCAGCCAGCAGAGGCGTCAAAGGCGCGAGTTCACTCAGGGCCGTCACGGCGTCGCGCAGCGGACCGGACGCATCCGATTCATCGCTGCTGCGCAACTGCTCCACCAGACCGTTGACGTTGTCGGCGATCTCAGGACCACGTTGCAGCAGGGCAGATGACATCGAGGCCAGGGCCGCCAAGGCGGGGGCGTTGGCAACAATGACGGCCAGCGATTCCCGGATCTCGGGGTCGGCCAGCATGGCAGCCAGCGGATCGGTACTGGTGGGTATTTCGGCAGTCATAACGCACATACCTTCGTCGACATCGGTGTGAGGGCGGACCGTTGCGCCTCCAGAGTGCCGAACCAGAGCACCGGATGTCTACGCAAACACCCCCGGAGTCGCGGATTCGTTTGTCGCGGTGGCCGACATGTCCGGTTTCGGGCGTTGTGACCCTGCTCAGTCACTGGTGGGAGGGACTGGCTCACAGCCGACGGCTCGGCTTAGGATCGCATGGCACGAACACGTGAGGAGACAACTGATGGCTAGCCGGCTCACCCCCTACATCGCCTTCAATGGCAACGCGCGCGAGGCGATGCAGTTCTACCAAGAAGTGTTCGGCGGAGAACTGGCCAGCAACACCTTCGCCGAGTTCGGTGAGCAGGACGCCTCCTACGCGGACCTCATCATGCACTCTCAGCTCGACACCCCCGGCGGGTACGTCCTGATGGCCTCTGACACTCCGCCCGGCATGGAGTACCGGCCGGGTCGCACGGTGACGATGATCCTGCATGGCGATGACGAGCAGGAGTTGCGCGGCTTCTGGGAGGGGCTGCGTGCCGGCGGGACGGTGATCACGGAACTGGCACCCCAGATGTGGGGGGACATCTACGGCGAGTGTCAGGACAAGTTCGGCGTCACCTGGATGGTCAACATCTCACCGCGCGGGTGAGGCCGACTGCTCCCATTCTTGACGTTCACCTGGCTGCGCGCTTACGCGAGTTGTCGGCAGAGTCGAAGCATGAACACCGCAACGAAGAAGACAACCACCCTCGCGGCGACTGCCGCCCTGTTGACCGGCACCGGACTGGTGGCAGTCAGCCTTCCCGCCCAGGCAGCCGCACCAGCCGCTGAGCCCGCCGTGGCAGTGGCGGCCCCGACCGCGGCGCTGCCACAGGCAAAGGGCACCTCCACGGCCGTGATCGTCTACCGCAGCGGGACGGTCTCGGCGAAGGCCTCGATCAGCGCCGCCCAGAAGGTCGCCCTGGCCAAGAAGAAGGGCAAGAAGAAGTACAAGTCCCGCCGTTCGTGAGCATCTGTGGGGTAAGCCACCAGGGATCAGTTCCGGCACCCTAGACCCAGCCGAACCCCTGAGCCGTCAGTCGTCGTCAGAGTCCTCGTGGGACGAGTCGTCGCTCTGCGACGTACGTCGGGGTGCGGTGGCTGTGGACCCTGCGCCGGGAACCGGCTCCGGCGCCACATAGACGGTCGGGGCCGGCGCCTGCGGCACATACACCACCTTGGTCTTCGCAGGTTTGCGTACGATCTTGGTCTTGGTCTTGATGACCGTGGACGTGGGGCCGGGCGTGAATACCGCCTCCTGGAAACTGGAGTTCGATCCGGCCAGGCTCGTGGAGTACAACGCCAGTCCAAGCCCTGCGCTCACCAGCGCCACGATCACCCAGCCAACAAATGCGCGCACGCTCTCAGTGTGACGTGACGTTCAGACAGGAATATGCCAAGCCCACGTCAAGCCCACGTCAAGCCCGATCCCGCCCGAGCTTGACACTCACCTTTCCCACGGTGTGCGGGTGCGGCAGCCATCCTGGAAAGGTGGACGACATCAGTGTGACTGTGAGCACCTGGAAGACCCATCTCGTCCTGGGGGCACGCATGCCGGACACGTCCGCGTCACGCAGCTGGCTCGGCGATCTGCTGCGCAACGAGGTCGCCACCACCGAACGACTGGCCAGCCGGTTCCGCCCGGATTCCGAGGTTTCGCGCATCAACAGGGCCGCGGGAACCTGGGTCGACACCGGATGGGACTTCGTCGCGATCCTGACGGCCAGCCTGGAGGCGGCAGCGGCTACCGACGGTTTGGTAGACCCCCTGCTGGCAGAACATGTCGTCGCCGCCGGTTACGACGTATGGGCCGACCAGGACTCGGGCATCCGCGGGACACCGAACGCGTCCCGTTGGATGTCGATCGAGATCCGGCCAGGTGGTTCAGGCGCGCAAGTGCGGATTCCGCCGGGCAGCGCCCTGGATCTGGGTGCCGTCACGAAAGGCTGGCTGGCCGACCGATTGACACAGATCGTTCACTCGTCCATCGGCGCGGACTGTCTGGCCAACATGGGCGGCGACCTACGGGTGCTCAGTCCCGGGCAACCCTGGGTGGTCGCCGCGCAGGCCAATGACGGCCAGGAGACGTCGATGGAACTCACCGATGCGGGCCTGGCCACCAGCGGTGTCGGCCATCGATCGTGGAGCGGTGGCCATCACCTGATCGATCCGCGCACAGGGCTGCCCGCAGCAACGTCGTGGACCAGCGTCAGCGTGCTGGCGGGCACTGCCGCCGGGGCCAACTCGGCATCGACGGCGGCCGCCGTACTCGGCGACGCCGGTCCTGCGTGGCTTGCGGATATGGGTTTGGACGGCTGGTTCGTCAGCGCGCACGACGAGCGTTGCGTGGGCCGATGGGCACATCTGCGGCGGGCAAACGCCGCATGCGAATAGGTTAGGGGCCATGGTGCACGTCCTGCTGATCGAGGATGACGCCGGGATTCGTTCGGCCGTCACGCGCAATCTGCTGGCCCGCGGCCATGCCGTCGACAGCGCGGCCGATGGTCTCACCGGCCTGCAGTTGCTGCTCACGCAGAATCCGGAAGCCGTCATTCTGGATCTCGGCCTGCCCGACATCTCCGGCGACCGGCTACTGTCCATGATCCGGGCCGCCAGCCAGGTCCCGGTCATCGTCGCGACCGCCCGCGACGACGAGGGGCTGATCGTGAAGCTGCTCGATGCCGGCGCCGACGATTACGTGGTCAAACCCTACGATCCAGCACACCTGGAAGCCCGTATCCGAGCGGTCCTGCGGCGCGCGGGTGGGGGGCTGGAGGACGCAGCGCCGCAACCTGTGATGAAGGTTGGTGGCCTCGCCGTCGACCCAGCTCGCCGCACTGCCAGCATCGATGGCCAGGCCCTGGATCTGACCCGGCTGGAGTTCGACGTCCTGGCCTATCTCGCGGCCAATCCGAGCCGGGTGATCAGTCGTAAGGAACTGCTGCGCGAGGTGTGGCAGCGCACCGACAGTGCCCGCACCGTCGATGTGCATCTGTCCTGGCTGCGCCGAAAACTCGGCGACGACGTCGATGATCCGCGCTTCCTGCACGTCCACCGCGGCGTCGGGATCATGCTGGAGGACGCCCGAGCCGGGCAGGGCTGATGTATCGGCGCCTGATCGTCTTCGGGCTGGCCGTGTGCGCCTCCGCCCTCATCGCCTTGATCGTGCCGTTGGCGCTGTCGGCACGTGACCTGGTGCAGTCCACGCAGCTCAGCGCCGCTGCCGGAGAGGCTCGAGCCGTCGCCGCACAATGGCAACAAGGAACGGACAAGCACGGCCGCACTCTGATCCCCATCCCCGATCTCAGCGGCCCGGGCCAGGTGACGCTCATCAGCCCGCGTGGGCAGGTCGCAGGTCCCAATCCACCGCAGGCCAGCCGGGCCGTCGAAGCAGCCCAGCGCGGGGGCGCAGCCTCAGACGTGGTCGATGGGGTTGGATATGTCAGCGCCCCGGCCTATTTCGACGATGCGGAGTTCGGGGTGGTGCTCGTGGCACTGACGCCCGCGGAACTGCGCGCAGGCCTCGCCCCCCGGCTCGCCGCGATCGCAGGGGTCTCCCTCATCCTGCTGGTGATCGCCGCGGTCACCGCCTGGTGGCTGGCACGGCGCACCGTCGCCCCACTGATGGACCTGGAGCACACCGCCAACGCCGTGGCGGCCGGCGACCTCGATGCCCGCGCGGAGCCCAGCAGCATCACCGAGATCGACAACGTCGCAGTGTCGCTGAACCGGCTCACGGCGCGGGTTCAGGAGTTACTGCACGAGGAACGCGAGTACACCTCTGAACTGGCCCACCAATTGCGCACGCCGTTGACCGCTTTGAGTGTGGACGTCGACGCGGTCACCGATGCTCGCGTCCGGGTACAACTCGAGGACGACGTCCTGGCCGTACACCGCATGGTCGATGAGATCATCACCACCGCCCGACGCTCCGGACGCGAGGGGCTGCTGGCCCGCTGCGATGCGTGCGCGGTCGTGCGCGGTCGCGCCCAGTTCTGGCAGGTGCTGGCAGAGGACCAGCACCGCGACTTCAGCCAGGAGATCCCCGAGCGGTCGTTGCCCGTGCGGCTCACCGCCGACGATCTGGCGGCTGCCCTGGACATCTTGTTCCAGAACGTCTTCCTGCACACCGCAGAAGGCACTGCCTTCGGGGTGCGAGTGGCGCCGGGCAACGGTGTGGTGGAGGTCAGCGTCTGGGACCGCGGCCACGGCTTCGAGCCGACCCGCGACAAGGACATGGTCGGCTCGACCCAACTCGGCCTGTCGATCGCCCGGCGCCTGGCCGAGGCGTCCGGCGGCTCGATGGAGTTACTCAACGACGACGGGGCGACGGTCACCCTGCGACTTGGTCCACCGCAGCGGTAGACCGGTCACGTCACCCCCGGTGGCGCAGGCCAGCGACCAAGCGAGTGGCCCAGCCCGCCGTGGAGCGCGCGACCCTGTCGGGACGGCCATTGAGCAGATCGACCAAGCCGTCGACCATACCCAGCGAGACCTTGCCGGCCGAGAACAATGCCAACGACCGCAGGGGCCCCTCATCCACCGACTTTTCGATCAGTCGTCGGGTCACCGGGTCGGCGTTCTTGATGTCGGTGACCCGGAAGGACACCTCGCGCAGGAGCTTCCCGATCGGGTTGCCCGCCAACTCCCCGACCGTGGTGTTGCGCACATACGGTTTCACCGGTCGCGGCGCCGGGACAGCACGACCCAGTCGGGCGGCGAACAACTGGTCGGTGTGGGAGATCAGTGGCTCGCTAGGGAGGTGGCCGTCGAAGCCACCACTGACTGTCACGGTCACGGTCGCGGCAATGTCGGCGCTGGAGAAGCCGATCTCCAGGTCGTGCCGACCGTTGGGGACCTGCCAGCCGTCATGCCAGAAGGCGAAGCCGCGCGCGGCCACCGGAACATCCACCACAGCGCTGCTACCTGCGTTCAGATGCACCTTGGCGAAGCCCACCAGTTCCCGCCGTGGCCGCTGCACGCGCCCGGTGCGGTCATGGCGGTAGATCTGCACGACCGTGCTGCCATCGCGCTGGCCGATGTTGTTCACCTGCACCGACACGTTGACGTCAGCGCCGGCGGTGACGTCCGCCTGCGCGCTGCAGGCACCGATCTCGAAGCGCGAGTAGCCCAGGCCATGGCCGAAGGCGAACAACGGCTCCACACCGGCCGTGGTCATGTACCGATACCCGACGTACAGGCCCTCTCGGTACTCGACTTGGTGCGGCGCACCCGGAAAGTAGGGATCGCTGCTGACGTCCTCGGCCCGCACCGGGAACGTCTCAGCCAGCCGGCCCGCGGGCTCTTCCTCGCCGTAAAGGACGTCCGCCAAGGCGGCGCCGCTTGCCTGTCCCCCCAGATAGCACTCCAAGATCGCAGCCGGTGCTTTCACCCAGGACATCGTCACCGCCGAACCGTTGGACAAGGCCACGACGGTGCGTGGATTGACGGCGCAGACCGCTGCGATCAGATCCACCTGCTCGGCGGGTAGCTGCAGATGGTCCCGGTCGTACCCCTCACTTTCGAACAGACCTGGTAGCCCGACCATGAGGACCACCACGTCTGCGCTGGCCGCAGCCGTCACGGCCTCAGCCAGCAGTCGCGGGTCCGGCGCAGAGCCGTCAGCGTGGTAGCCCGGCGCGTACGTGACGTCGATGCCCCGGTCGAGGAAGGCGTCGCGGGCAGTGGTGACCTGCACCGCGTTGACCAGCGAGCTTCCCGCGCCCTGGAATCGCGGCTGCTCGGCGAAGGCGCCGATCAGCGCCACGCTCTGCTGGGCCTGTAACGGCAGCAAACCGTCATTGGTCAGCAGCACCGCACTACGCGCGGCCGCTCGCCGGGCCAGGTCATGATGGGCAGCCGGGTCCACCGCAGGTCCCGGCTGGCGCGGGCTGCGGGCGACCAGCGCCACCACCCGGTCGGCGCAGCGTTGCACGTCGGCGGCAGTCAGCCGGCCCGTGGCCAGCGCCGCCCGCACCTGCTGGTCGAACGCCCCTTTGCTGTCCGGCATCTCCAGGTCCATGCCGGCCACGACACCTGCCACCCGGTCGTTGGTCGCACCCCAGTCGCTCATCACCAGCCCGTCGAAACCCCACTCGTCGCGCAGGATCTGCGTCAGCAGCACCTGGTTGTCCGTGGCGTACGTGCCGTTGACCAGGTTGTATGCCGCCATCACCGTCCAGGGCCGCACGACCTTCACCGCATATTCGAACCCTGCCAGGTAGATCTCGCGCAGTGTCCGCTCATCCAGGACCGCGTCGACGACGAACCGGTGGGACTCCTGATTATTGACCGCGAAATGCTTCAGACACGCTCCGACGCCCTGGGACTGGATGCCTGATGCGAGCGCCGCTGCCAACCGCCCGCTGAGCAGGGGGTCCTCCGAGAAATACTCGAAGTTGCGTCCGCAGCGAGGATGGCGCTTGATATTCATCCCCGGTCCGAGCACGACTGCCACGCCGGCCGCCCGCGCCTCGGCCCCCACGGCGGCACCCACCTGCGCGATCAGGTCCTCGTCCCACGAACTGGCCAGGGTGACGGCGGTGGGAAAACAGGTGGCCGGTGCGCTGTCCAAGAGGCCGAGGTGCTCACCGGCTGCCTCCTGTGCGCGCAGGCCGTGCGGGCCGTCGCTGAGCATCGCGCTCCCGAGTCCTGGCACGGTCTCGGTGTGCCACATACCGTCACCGGAAAGCAGGGCAATCTGCTCGTCGAGCTCCATACCGACATCCTGTCATGAGCTGATCTGCAAGCGATAATCATTTTCATTAGTGGTACGCTCTACGACGTGTTCAAAGTGATGCTGGCAGCCGCGGCTGCCCTGACGCTGGCCGCATGTTCCTCATCTGGGCAGCCGGAGCAGACGAGCGCCCAGACAGTGCCGGTGACCGTGTCCCACTACCCCGTGCAATTCCTCGTGGAACAGGTGGGCGGCGACCTTGTGGAGGTGCAGTCGCTGACATCCCAGGGCACCGAACCTCATGATGTGGAGTTGTCCCCACAGCAGATCGGTGAGGTACAGGCGTCGAAAGCCGTCTTCTATGTCGGCGGTTTCCAACCTGCGGTCGACGAGGCCGTCAACGAGGCGCAGGGTGACGTGGTGGATCTCAGCGAAGGTTTGGCGCTACGTGACCAGGATGGCGTCCCGGACCCGCATGTCTGGCTCAGTCCGGTGCTCATGCAGGAGATGGCCGGCCTGGTCGCGGATACCCTGGCGCAGCAGGACCCCGACAACGCGGACACCTACCAGTCGAATGCGCAGGCTCTGCAGGAGCAACTCGCAGCCTTGAACACCGAGTGGACCGATGCCACGACGACCTGCGACGTGCGCACCATGGTGGTCAGTCATGAGGCCTTTGGCTACCTGGCCGACCAGTACGGCTTTGACCAGAAGGGGATCTCCGGGTTGTCCCCAGAGACTGAGCCGAGCGCGGCAGCCATTGCCGATCTCACCCGTTTCGTCCAGGACAACGGCGTGACGACGGTCTACACGGAGGCACTGGTGGACCCAGCAGTGGCGCAGACGATCGCCGCCGAAGCGGGCGCCCAAACCGCAGTCCTGGATCCACTGGAGAGTCAGCCCGAGACCGGGGACTACCTCAGCGCGATGTCGGAGAATCTGGACACTCTCGCCAACGGCCAGTCCTGCTCGTGAGCGTGCTGCGCACCGAGGGCCTCGGCGTTGACTTCGGGCAACCTGTGTTGCGCGACGTGTCCATCGACGTGCCTGCAGGGCAGTTCGTGGCCCTGATGGGCGCGAACGGGACCGGCAAGACCACCCTCGTGCGCAGCGTGCTGGGACTCCTGCGACCCACGACCGGCGCCGTATGGCTCTTCGACACCCCCCTTGAACACTTCCGCGACTGGACTCGCGTCTCCTACGTCCCACAGCGTCTGGTCACGGCGAGCGCGGTGCCACTGAGCGTGGAAGAGGCCGTTCGCAGCGCCCTGACGACCGGACGTTCGCGGCTGCGGCCAGTGAGCCGCGCGCAGCGCGCACGCGTTCATGAGGCACTCGAGCAGGTGGGGATGGCCGATCGCGCCAAGGACCGCCTGGAAGACCTGTCCGGTGGACAGCAGCGACGAGTGATGGTCGCCCGGGCGTTGACGACTGACGCCGAACTCATGATCATGGACGAGCCGACGGCCGGCATCGACGCCGGCGAGCAGGTGCGACTGGCGGGGCACATGGCGCAGCTGCACCAGCGCGGGGCTGCGGTCGTCCTGATCACCCACGATCTGGGCCCAGTCGCGTCATTGGCACAGCGGGCCATTGTGCTGGGGCCACCCAGCGGCGCCTCGGTGAGGTACGACGGACAATCGCCGCCACCGGAACGCTGGACGGAGCACGTGTGGCATCACAGCCATGACAACCCCGCCGATCCCGGACTGCTGGAGGGGCCATGAGCTGGCTGGACTTCGACTTCATGCGCAGAGCCCTGCTCGCCGCACTCGCGATCGGGCTGATCGCGCCGGCGATCGGGGTGTTCCTGGTGCAGCGGCGACTCGCCCTCCTCGGCGATGGCATGGGTCACGTCGCCCTGACCGGCGTCGGCCTGGCCTTCCTCACCGGCACGGCACCGGTGCCCACCGCATTGGCCGTGGCGGTGCTCGGGGCGATCGGTATCGAGGTCCTGCGGGCACGCAGTCGCTCGGCCGGTGACGTCATCCTGGCGCTGGTGTTCTACGGCGGAATCGCCGGCGGCGTCCTGCTGGCCTATCTGGCAGGCAACCGGGCGGCGAGTTCGCTCAACCAGTACCTGTTCGGAGCGATTACGACCGTCTCCAGCTCCGACCTGGTGTGGCTGCTGGTGGCCGCTGTCCTGGTACTGATCGTTTTGGTGGTCTTCGGCAGGGAGATGTTCGCGGTGTCCTTCGACGCCGAAGTCGCTCACACCCAGGGCATCCCCACCCGCTTCATCAGCACCCTGATCACCGTGCTGGCTGCGGTCACCGTAGTGATCGGCATGCGCACCGTCGGCCTGCTCCTGGTCAGCGCGATAATGATCGTGCCGATCGCCGCCGCCCAGCAGGTGAGCAGGTCCTTCCGCAGCACGGCCGTGATCGGTGCCGGCATCGGGGCGGCCTGCGCCGTCGGCGGGGTGATCACCTCGTACTACGTCGATGCGCCGTCCGGTGCCACGATCGTGCTGCTCACCCTCGCCTGCTTCCTGGTGGCCCTGGCAGTGGGCTCCACTCGGAGACATGCATGAAGCGACGGACCAAACAGCGCGCTGCCGTTGAGGATCTGCTGCGCTCGACGCAGGATTTCCGCACCGCCCAGCAACTGCACGCCGAGCTGCGGCAGGCGGGTTCCGGCGTCGGGCTCACCACCGTGTACCGCAATCTCGCACTCATGGCACAGGCTGGCGAGGTGGATGTGCTGCTCGGCGAGGACGGCGAGGCGCGCTACCGGGCCTGCAGCGCCGACCACCACCATCACCTCGTTTGTCGCTCGTGTGGTTACACCGTCGAGGTGCAGGCCGGCGCCGTCGAGCGCTGGGCGCAACGGACGGCCGCTGAGCACGGGTTCAGCGACGTCACCCACACCGTGGAGATTGTCGGCCTGTGTGAGACGTGTACCGGGTAAAGATCAAAAGACCGGAGAACTAGGCTGTTTGTGATCCAAAAATTGAGGGGTTCACACACTATGGGGCGCAAACTTGCCGCCGAGTTCATCGGAACTTTCCTGCTCGTATTCCTCGCCGTCGGCGCAGCCGTCAGCGGCCTGAAACCCACGGCGGAGGGTGGCGTCTTCAACGGGTCGTTCGGCGTCGCCGTCGCCTTCGGGGTGGTCCTGATGGGGCTGGCCTACGCGCTCGGCCCGACATCGGGATGCCATGTCAACCCTGCCGTCACACTGGCCTTCTGGCTGTCCAAGCGCCAAGACGGCAAAGAGGCCATCGCCTACGTGATCGTGCAGTTCGTCGGCGCTGCCGTCGGCGGCTTCGTGCTCTGGGTGCTGGTCAACTCCGGCGGGATCACCGACGCCACTGGGGGTCTGGGGACCAACTCGTTCGGCGGCAACGGCCCGAACGCCCTGGGCGCATTCATCGTGGAGGCGCTGCTGACCGCCGCCTTCGTCGGGGTGATCCTGCTAGTGACCGACTGGATGGCCGCTCCCAACTTCGCCGGTATCGCGATCGGCGCCACCTTGACGGCCGTCCACCTGGTGGGCATCCCGCTGACGGGGACGTCGGTCAACCCCGCCCGCTCCCTGGGCCCGGCGCTGTTCGCCGGCGGCGAGTCCCTGCAGCAGGTCTGGCTGTTCCTGATCGCGCCGCTGGTCGGTGGGGCGCTCGCCGTCGTCCTCTGGAAGATCGCCCGACCCGGTGATGCTCCGATTGGCGATGAGGGCGAGGAGCAACTCAGCCGCGCCGGCGACTGATACTTGCAACTACGGCCGCAGCAGCACCTTTACCGCGCCGTCCTCCTTGTTCATGAAGTCCTGGTAG
>Ga0208938_1000574_pt1 | contig 26701 bp, 24 predicted proteins | sample AD_UKC125_MetaG_FD_184434 | JGI IMG/M metagenome (GOLD analysis project Ga0208938, IMG submission 184434) | Active sludge microbial communities of municipal wastewater-treating anaerobic digesters from USA - AD_UKC125_MetaG (SPAdes) (version 2) | ecosystem: Engineered > Bioreactor > Anaerobic >...
TTGCTTTCCGTTACGCAAACCGTTGTTTTTTCGGGAAGTTTTTCGATATAATCGAAGATATGGTTATAATCTGCCGTTTTTACACCTTGCGATTGCAGTTCCGAAGCGATTGTCTGAGTGAGTTTGTTGGGATCGATAAACAAAATCGATTCATTTTTCGAAACATACCCGTAGGCAACAGCCACCGGATTGTATTCAACATCATTGCCGCGGATGTTAAATGTCCACGCAACGGCATCGAGTGTTGCGATAACAATGCCCTCAGCTCCTGCTTTATCAATTTCCTCAACGATTCGTTCAATTTTGTTTTTTGTCGATTCTCCCGTAATCTCTTCGGGGAGGGTAAAAATTTTGTTTTTGGGTATTTCGGGTCGATCTTTCCATATTTCTTCAAAAGGATCAAATCTCGTTTCCGTTTCAATCCCTTTTGACGCGAGTTTGTTTATCAGATTTTTGGCTTCCGAAGCGGCATACACCATTCCGTCGATGCCAACTTTTCCACCCTTTCCTACCTGTTCAATGATCCAATCGACCATATCCGGTGTTTCGGGCATACCCATTTTATACAAATCGAATCCTGTTCCTTCCAGTTGTTGTGCAGCTTGAAGAAAATAGCGCGAATCGGTCCATACACCTGCCTGTTTCCTTGTGATTACTGCTGTGCCTGCCGATCCGGTAAAGCCGGTAATCCATTTTCTGCATTCCCATCTTTTTGGTGGATATTCACTTAAATGTGGATCGGTGCTTGGAACTATGAAAGCATCCAGATGCTGCTTTTCCATGAATTTTCTCAAAGCTGAAAGCTTTTCGATGATTTGATTGGGTTTTGTTGTCATGTTCTTTTTTGTTTTTCAAACAGCAAATGTAAGAACAATTCGTTACATTTGAGCTTTAAAAAAGTTGAAATAAATGAAAACGGTTATAGAACTGAAGAATATGCGTTTTTTTGCGCATCACGGCGTATTTTCTCAGGAAACGGTGGTTGGGAACGAATTTATGGTAAATCTGCGTATCGACGCCGATTTTTCTAAAGCTTGCAAAACAGACAACATTGAAGATACTATAAATTACGCTTCTGTATACGAATTAGTGAAATCGGAGATGCTAAAGCCCTCGCGACTTATGGAAAATGCAGCCTATCGGATATTGGAACGAATAAAAGCGTCGTTTCCGCAAATAGTGCATCTTGAAGTGAGGATGGCCAAAATGAATCCTCCGGTGGGAGGGGAAATGGAATGCAGCGAGATTTCCCTTAGTTGTTAAAGCCGAATGCTTTTGTTTTCTTTTTTCTAATTACGTTCAAAATCGAAGTACTGTACCGCGGCTAATATTTCGGTTTTTAAGATTGCGCCAATTTTTTCCTACTGTCTACGTTCTAAAATTAAGACCGTATCTAATTTTTACTCCCCGCCGCACATTTGTTTTAAGGTTGAAGCAAATGTGTGCTCTCGTCTCCACTTCTGTTTTAAAGACGGGCAAAAACTTTTCCTGTTTTCCACATCCTAAAATTCATGTTGAGGCAATTTTTTGCTCCTGTCCAAACCGTTTTTTTATGTTGTACCGATTTTTTCGTGCCGTACAAACTTCTTTTTTGTGTTGAACCAAATTTTTCATGCTGTGCAAACTCCTTTTTTTCTGTCGGAGCAAATTTTTCTTCCCTTCCAAACATTCATTTTAGGGTCGTACCATGGTTTTCCTCTGTTTTCAACAACATAATTTAGGTACTTCGGTGGTAATTATTAAATTATGTTGTCATAATTAGAGTAAAACCGCCGTTCCGCTCCGATTTTGATATCATTATTTAACCACAACGCCCGTAAAACTTAAATCATGTTGTTGAAATTGGAGCACAACGCACGTTTTATACCTTTCACAACATCATTATTTGATGAAAACAGACGTGAATCCCCGAACACGTCATTAAAATCGGGGGCAAAAACGACGCTTAATCCCTTTTACGGTATCGTTATTCAGCCGAAAAGGGTGCTAATCTTGAGTCATGTTATTGAAATCGAAGCAAAACAAATGCATCACACTTTTCGAGTTATCAATTTTTAACCGGAACGGCGATTTAATGTTTTTTATATTATCGGGAAAAATCAAATAACCGAAAGCCCACACAAAATCTTCTTGATCATCCGATTTATGTATCGTAAAAATGATGATTTGGCTCTAATTTTGTATCTTTGTATAAATTTTCCGAATAAAAATGGATGAGAATTTAATTGAAGTGGCGAATGTAGCCGAAACTTCCGGTACGAAAAACGAGCCGCTGATGTTACGGACTGAGAATCTGGTAAAAAAATATCGGACACGTACCGTTGTGGATCATGTTTCCATCAATGTGCAGCAGGGAGAGATTGTTGGGCTGTTGGGGCCAAACGGTGCCGGAAAAACCACCACCTTTTATATGGCAGTGGGATTGATTGTTCCAAATAAAGGCGAAATTTATCTTGGCAACACCAACATAACCAACTTTCCTGTTTATAAACGTGCACGGCACGGAATTGGTTATTTGGCACAAGAACCATCCATTTTTAGGAAGATGACGGTGGAAGACAATATTAGGGCTGTGTTGGAGTTTACCGACAAAACGCCGAATGAACAAAAGCAAAAACTCGAAAGTCTGATTTCGGAATTCGGATTGCAAAAAGTACGAAAAAATCAGGGAGATCGTTTATCCGGTGGTGAACGCCGTCGGGCCGAAATTGCACGTTGCTTGGCTATAGATCCTAAGTTTATCATGCTCGATGAACCTTTTGCCGGTATTGATCCTATTGCTGTGCAAGATATTCAATCCATTGTAGCTCAGTTGAAATATCGCAACATTGGTATTTTGATTACCGATCACAATGTAGACGAAACACTAAGTATTACCGATCGTGCTTATCTTCTTTTCGAAGGAAGAGTGTTGTTTCAGGGAACAGCGGAAGAGTTGGCTGCTAATCCAATTGTTCGGGAGAAGTATCTAGGTCATGATTTTGAATTGCGTCGTAAAAAATTTCAGGTACAATAAACTATAAACTATGGGTCGACTTCTTGCCATCGATTACGGGAAAAAACGTACAGGTATTGCAGTGAGCGATCCGTTGCAGATTATTGCCAATGGACTGACCACCGTTAAAACCTTAGAGATATTCGATTTTCTTCAAGATTATCTGCAGAAAGAAGAAGTAACAACGATTGTTGTGGGATTACCCAAGCAGATGAGTGGCGAGATGTCGGAAAATATGCAACGTGTTGAAGTTTTTGTCAATAAATTGAGGCAAAGGTATCCTTCTATTCCGATAGAGTATTATGATGAACGCTTTTCTTCGAAAATGGCGCATCAGGCGATGATTGACGGTGGATTGAAGAGAAAAGCCCGACAAAATAAGGCATTGGTTGATGAAATTAGTGCGACCATTATTCTTCAAGGATATATGGAAAGTAAACGAATGAAAGAGTAAAAAAATTATGGTTTTACCAATATACATTTATGGGCAACCCGTTTTGAGAAAAGTTGCTAACGATATTGATCCTGCAAATTATCCTCATCTAAATGAGTTGATCGAGAATATGTTTGAGACGATGTACAATGCCGATGGAGTTGGTTTGGCAGCCCCTCAGGTAGGTCTTGAAGACCGTATTTTTGTTGTCGATCTTACCGTCTTGGCAGATGAGAATCCCGAGTACGAAGGATTTAAAAAGGTGTTCATCAACGCGCATATTTTGGAGCGAACGGGTGATATTGCACTCATTGAGGAGGGTTGTTTGAGTTTGCCGGGTATCCATGAGAAAGTGCCGCGCGAAAACCGGATACGCATTCAATACCTCGATGAAAATCTGCAATTTCACGATGAAGAATACGAGGGTTTTAAAGCACGCGCCATTCAGCACGAATACGATCATTTGGATGGAATTCTGTTTGTAGACAGAATTACTCCTTTGCGCAAGAGATTGATAAAAGGGAAATTATCGAATATGATGAAAGGCAAAATCGATTGTCGTTATAGAGTGAAAACTTTAAAATAAAACAATAATGCTTTAGGTTTTATGTGTTAATAAGGCTTGATGAATTGCCATTTCATTTTTCCAACTCTCTTTTCCTTTTCAATGCTTCCAAGAAGTAATAATCGGCATAATTGAGCGGCACGTCCACTTCCGAGTTGTGAGGTAAGCTGCCTACCGAATGCATAAGTAAAAAATAGCCGTTTTCGCCTACTTTTGCTCTATATGCGGGGCTTGCAAGGGTATTCATGATGTTGTCTGCCCACGCTTTGTAATCTTTTGCAGTCGAATAGGTCGATATTTCATACAAGGCCTATGCCAAAATTGCTGCTGCCGAAGCATCGCGGCAGGTATTCGGAATATCGGGTGCATCATAATCCCAATAAGGAACCCCATCCTCGGGATAATGGGGATGGTTGGCAACGAATTCGAGGGCTTTTTCTGCCTGATGCAGGTATTTCGGATCGTTTGTTTCGCGATAACACATTACGAAACCGTATATTCCCCATGATTGTCCGCGCGACCATGTACTTTCGTCAGAATAACCCTGATGCGTGTTTTTGTGCCGCACTGTTCCGTCGACAGGATCGTAATCCACTACATGCCACGTACTGTAATTCGGCCGATAATGATTTTTCATCGTTTGGTTGGCATGACTCACGGCTATGCGGTAAAAAGTGGAATCGCCCGATATTTTGGTCATCAATCCGTATTGTTTTGCGGCAAAATCCGTGTTTTCTGCTACGTAATCAGCGTTGGCCGTTTAGCCTTTCTTGTTTTTCCCTTTACAAAAGGAGAAACTCACTAATATGAGAGGCAGGCCTAATAAAAGAAATAATTTTTTCATTTTTTTCCTAATATTTTATCCATTACTCGGTTGGTGCGGGTTGCCGTGATGCAATTGCTTACCGGTTCGCTCCCTTTTCCGTTCAAATAATTGACAATGCTTTCGATGAGATAAAACTGGATGTTTTCTGGGTTTTTTTCTATGAATTCTTGTCGACCTTTATCGTTTTCCAGTGCGATGGGGGTGAAATCGAACGTAGAACAGGAAAGTTTTCCTTGTGTTCCTATAAAATCGATTGCATCCACATGAGTATTTTTTGATGCGACAAAACTCCAACTTCCGCTTCCGACCACGCCTGATTCGAAACGAAATGCTCCGCTTACCGAATCTTCCACCTCATATAATCCGGCTACATTGGAGGTAAATCCGCAGGCATTTTCAATCGGACCCAATATATAATCAAGAAGATCAAGTTGATGCGAAGCCAAGTCATAAAAATAGCCTGCGCCGGAAATTTCTTTTTTAACTCTCCATGGCAAATTATCTTTGTTGAAATCTTCTTTACGTGGTGCAACGGCAAAACGAATTTGTACTGTTGAAATATTTCCTATCGCTCCGTTATTGATCAGTTGTTTTACGCGGAGAAAATAAGGTAAAGTGCGGCGATAATAGGCCACAAAACAGGGAACGCCTGTTTCGTTTGCCACATTAACGATTTGTAGACATTCCTCGTATGAAGCTGCCAATGGCTTTTCCACATATACCGGTTTGCCGGCTTTCATTGTTTTGATGGCATATTCGGCATGTGATGCCGGTGGAGTAGCAACATATACGGCGTTTACTTCAGGGTCATGAATTAAATCATCGGCATTGTCGTACCATTTTTTAATTTCGTGTCGCAAAGCATAGTCTTTGGCTTTTTCGGTGTCTCGTCTCATTACGGCCACAACGTCGGATCCTTCTACTTTTTGGAATGCGGGGCCACTTTTCTTCTCCGTCACATTTCCGCATCCGATAAATCCCCAATGTGTCATTTTGTCTTCTATTTATCCGGTTTATATGGTTTACAAAAAATCTATTCTTTGTGTAAAAATGCATCGCATTCAATTAAGGAATGGAATGATTTGTTCGAATCGTTTTAGCCTTTTTATAGGAATAGACAGCAAGAAGGCTTATAAGCACAAAAGGGATGGATAAATAAAAAATCATTCCCCCCATTGTGTCGCTTTGTCCGTAGGAATGCATTCCGCTGAAAAAATAGTTCACGCCAAAAAACGTCATCAATACGGTTGAAAAGGCAATAATGGATAATAGATTGAACAACCAGTGGTTATTTCCTTTTTTTATCAGATGAATGTGAGTGACGATGGTATAGCTCACAATGGTGATCAAAGCCCATGTTTCTTTTGGGTCCCATCCCCAATAACGTCCCCACGATTCGTTTGCCCATATTGCACCCAGGAAAGTTCCGATACACATTAAGGCAAGGCCTACCAGCAACGAAAGTTGATTGATGATGCTCAATTCTTTTATCCGATAAGGGATCAACGAATTGCGGTCGTAAAAAATCATCAGCGTTAAATTGGCAATGCCAAGCAGAAAACCGATGCCGAAAAATCCGTATGCAGCCACAATCACAGCCACATGAAACATGAGCCAGGGCGATTTCAGTACGGGTACCAACGGATTGATTTGCGGATCCATCCAATTGAGTCCCGAAACAAAAAGGATGATTCCGCCAAAAAGTGTGGCCAATGCTAATGTAATGGTGCTACTTTTTCGCCCAAAGATAAAACCGGCAAGAACCGTTGCCCACGATGCATAAACCATTGTTTCGTAGGAGTTGCTCCAAGGAGCATATCCCGAAATATAAGCTCGCAATCCCATACCGTATACATGATAAATAAACAGCAAAAAAATGCCTCCGCTTGCTATTTTAATAACGGTGTCAATCCAGTGTTGCGATTTCAATAATCCCATAAAAGAGAAAAGCAGCAGCAATCCTCCCAAAACAAAATATCCAATTTGGCAATGACCAAAAACATCAAGGTGGTTATATCGGATCTCGGCTTTCAATTTTTTGGGATTGATTTGTAATGCTGCATCGTTCTTTTTTTGGTATTCACCAATCACTTGCAAGAGCTGATTGGGTTTGTTCCAATTGCCGCTTCTTAAAGAATGGTTTACTTCACTTAGATACCATGCAACCGAGCGAGTAATGAATAAAGAATCTTCTGTGGAAAATTTAGAGAGATCGCCTCCCGGTGCATACCAGCTACGACTAGGATCTGTTGGGTGAGGAAAAATGCAGAGCAGTTGCCTATTCAACAATTGGGAGACAATGTTGATGCGTTCGTCCAGCTTAATCAGATCTTTATCGAAGCTGCTCCGTCCGGCTTGCAGTTTACTGTATGCTTCTTGTAATTTAGGCAGCAACACGTAGTTTCCCCCTTCATCTATCAGTTGAAAATAAGCACAATAATCGTCGGGCAACCGATAATGACGGCTTATTTCTTTATTGGAAACGGCAATGAACGGAACCCGCATCCACATTTGCGGCATCGAAAGAAAGCTGAGCAGAAACTGATCGGAATTGAGCTTGCCTATAGTGGTTTCTTTGTGCACTTTGCGAAGTATTTCGGAAGAAAACGTATTGACCGGAACAATTCTTCCACCCCATTGCATGGGCAATTCGCCGAATCGTGCAGCATGTTGCGGATCGATTGCGTTTTTTTGCACCGCCTCCATCATATTCATGGGCGGCATATGTTGTGCCGATAGAGTACCGGGAAAAACAAGGAACAAGAGACACGTTATCGTGGATCGGTATGTTTTGTTCACTTTCTTCAGTTGCGAGTTCAATTGGCGGAATCGGGAGTTTTTTGTGGTGAAAACAAGAATGAATCCGATCAGCAGTAAAAAATAGCCGCTGTAGGTGATGGTTCTTCCCACTCCATCTTTATTCACAGAAAGAATGGTCCCCATCTCGTCTTCGTCAAAAGAGGCTTGAAAAAAACGATATCCTTTCACATTCAATACGTTGTTCATATAAATGTTTGCTTTGTGTATTGCACCATTTGCGTATTCAACAAGAAGGTCACTTTCGTAGGACGAAGGGCTTTCCGAGCCCGGATACCGAATCAATCTGAAGTCAATCAATTTGAGTGTAAAAGGCAGTGTTTCGTATTTGATGCCCTCGGGGGTGTTCAGGGCTATTTGGTTGGTTGTTTCTCCTTCACGAATATGAACCATTCCATCTTTTCCAAACAAATGGGTGATTAAGGCTCCTAGTAGAATGACGATAAAGGCAAAATGTACGACTACCAACGCCCATCGGCGACGTTGAAAATAGCGATATTTAATAACGATCATGACAAAATTCACAACCATAAGAAATTGCAGGAAAAAAAAGAGAGGGGAATGATAGATCAGCGATTTGGCAACATCGGTGCCGTGATATTTCTCGATAAAGGTGGCTGCAGCCAGTCCGAAAGCATAAAGCGCCAACAAGATAAAGGTAGTTAGGTAAGAGGATAAAAAACGTTTAAATTTTTTCATATTAATCCGAAATCCGACAGTTTATTTTATGCTTCATTCCATTGTTTGCGAAGCAATTCCACTGCTTCCGGAACCACTACGTTGCGATCGCCTTGTGCACCACATTCGAAACTGATATATTTATTGTACCCAATCATTTTCAATCCTTTGAACCCATCCACGTAATTGTCGGCTTCGCCGTCTTCTCCCGGCATACTGCGGCGTTTTCGGCTCGCTACATGTACGTGTTGCAGGTATTTTCCGCCGGAAATAAATGCTCCCATATCCGAAGTTTCTTCCCATGTCATGTGCCAAAAATCGCCCATGCATTTAATACCCGGATTGTCAATATCGCGGCATATGGAAGCGGCATCGGCAACCAAACGCAAATAGAAAGCCTCTTGTCGGTTGAGGGGCTCAAGAATAACCGTTGTGCCGTGTTCCTGTGCAAAATTGCCCATCTCATCGAGCTGTTCGCAGAGAAAATCGCGTGTTTCCTGCGTATGGGGCATAACGGGTTTTTGTGAGTTGAAAGCCGGTACCATAATTACACCGGTAGATTCCAATTCGCCTGCGGCAATGATGATTTCGTTCATTGTATCGCGACATTGTTTGCGAATGGCCGGATCGGATGAAAGGATGAAACCATCAAATCCGGCACATATGGCACTTATTTTGATATTTCGTCCTTTCAGTGCATTTTTAAGTTCGGGAATTCGTTTGGCGAGCCCTTTTCCGCCCGGTTCAAATCCCACAACGCCGTGTTTTTCCATGAAATCGAATTTCTCATTCAGGTTTTTTCCGGGAGGAATTCCTTCCTGAAACGAAAGGTTCAGTTGTGCTTTGGGAGATTTATTCGCAATTGATTTTTTTTCAGTAGACGAAGCAAAAACGGCGCGATTTCCTCCGGTAAGTACTGCGGCACCACCTGCAAGGGTTGTTTTTAAAAAGTTTCTTCTATCAAGTGTCATAATTCATTATTTTTTTTCGTGAGGTTTCCCCGGTACAGGTACAGTAAATACGCTCATATCCATTTTACCTATATTTAAATCTTTTGGGGTATAATCCAATGTTGATGCGATCATTGCATCCCATTTTGTTTCAAGACCTGTATAAGCCGATTCGCGCCCCATGATGGCTGCCATATTGGCAATAGCCGTTTCGGAAGCTTGTTCAATGGGTTTATTCGCGCGAATGCAATTGATCAGGTTGACATGCTCCAGTGTGTAAGGATCGGTTTGGCTGAAATTGTTCTTTTCTGCTTCTTGATCGTATTTCCAGACAACGTTCCCCGCAAGGTCTTTGATAACCGTTTCACCTTGAGTTGTCCACGATCCTTTGGTTCCTTGAATAAATTCGCTCACATTGTTGGCACATCCGTCTATTTGTCGGCACATGCTATGAAAATGGATACCGTTTTCCATTGTAAAATCGACGCTGAAATTATCGAATTGGTCGCCTGTGATGCGGCGATGACGAGAACCAAATCCAACGGCACTTATTGGTTTTAATCCCGTGAACCATGTGAAAACATCGATATTATGAACATGTTGTTCAACAATATGGTCGCCCGACAACCATTTCCAGTTCACCCAATCGCGGATCATATATTCAAAATCGCTCCATCCCGGTTGTCGCTCGCGGTACCACAACATTCCCTGATTCCAGTAAACCACACCCCCGGTAATTTCGCCAATTGCCCCATCCATAATTTTTTTATACGATTCCACATAGCTGCGTTGATGATGCCGTTGTGTACCTGTTATTACACACAGATTTTTTGCTTGCGCCTGTTTTGCCGCAGCTATAATAGTACGATATCCTACGGAATCTACACAAATGGGCTTTTCAAGAAAACAATGTTTCCCTTTTTCTACGGCATATTTGAAATGTTCGGGTCGGAAGAATGGGGGTGTTGCATCAATAATTATATCCACACCACTATCGATGACCTGTTTGTACGCATCCAGACCTACAAAACGTTTATCGGAGGGGATATCGATATTTTTTTCGTTTTTCAGTTTTTTGGCCAAGCTGTCCACTTTTTCTTGAAATACATCTCCTAATGCCACAATCGTTACACCGTTTGCCGCATTCAGGAAGTTGAAAGCTGCACCCGATCCGCGTCCTCCGCAACCGATTACACCTGCTTTCAATTCTTTTCCGTCAGCAGCCTTATCGGGAAGTTCCGGAATATAGTAGCTGCCGGGTTCTTTTATAGGGATGTTACCGTTTTTGTTTTTTCCACCTCCGCTGCACGAGGTCAGTAAACCTGCGGAAGATGTTGATCCGATTACACCAAGTGCTCCGGCCATTGCCGAGCTTTTTAGGAATGTTCTTCTGGTGAATTTGTTTTTTTTCATATCGATAAGTTTAGAATGATTGTTATTGATTTTGAACGATTGATGAGTCGGGTTCGCAGACCACGCGAAAACCAATTCCTTTGATATCGGAATACCACCAGATACTTTTGGGTTGTTGAGGATCGGTTTTCAGCCATGCTTCGTGATGAGTGTGGTCGCGAGCTGCGCAGCGTACGTCGGCTGCATCAGAAGTGTAATTTCCACCGCGCACGACCCATTCATCTCCTTCTGTAATCAATGGATTGATAGCGCCATTCGTTTTGTTGTATGCCTCAGGATCATATCTGTCGGCACAATATTCCATTACGTTTCCCAGTGTATTTTTTAATCCGAAGGGATTGGGTTGCACTACGTCGGGTTCCTGGGTCTTGTTATTGCTGTTTTTATTATAAATCACATACGATGCGATGGGCTCCGTTTTGGCTTTGAAAAATTTGCGCCAGAATCCCCGATCCGAAAAATCTTTGGGATTACCCGGGAAAAAATAAGGCATTTGGGTTTTTCCCCGTGTAGCATATTCCCATTCGGCTTCGGTAGGAAGTCGATATTTTTTGCCGGTTTTTAAAGACAACCACAGGCAGAATACTTCTGCTGCATAGTGGGTCATCGTTATAGCCGGCCGTTTTCCGCTTCCCCAGCCTTGATCGGGAAAGCCGAAGGGAGGAGTAGGACCTGAAATGGCGTCAACATCCAAAGCTTTCAGGTTGTTTTCATAGACTTCTTCTGGGGGTGTACGTCCTTCACTCATTGTTTCAGCATAAAATGCCCAGTATTGGTCCCAGGTTGTTTCTGCTTCTGCCATAAAGAATGGGGCGACAGTAACTTCATGCACCGGGGTTTCATTGGGTTCGTGGAAGGGTTCGTTATCAGGGCTTCCCATATTGAATGTACCTCCCGGAATAGCGATCATTTTAAATGATGCTGCCGTTCCGGGTATTTGCTCGATGTAATCGTCGAAAACCGTTACTTTGGTCGCTTCTTTATAGAACATACTTGTGTCTACTACCCCTTTATCATCACTTATTCCGGGGATCCCTGTCATTTTCCCATGAACGTAATTTGGGTTGTAATGGCCGGCATCCAAATGACAACTTATGCACTGTAAGTCAAGTTTTTTTGCATTCTCTTCATAATAGAGGTGGGCTGTAATAGCATCGTCTGTAACACCTTCCGGGAACAAGTTTTGATGACATTTTTCGCACGATTCGTTAGGTATATATTTTATGGCATATTCCAATTCCGATTTGCTTTCCCAATCAAAATCAGCGCTGTCTTTTGTAAGGTATCCCCATACATCTTTGAATCCGAGAGTAATCTTTGCTTTGTAATGATCCCACGTATTTTCGATTGGGGGGAGATGACAATCTACACAATTGGTCATAACACCGCTTTTGTTGTTTACGTGCATCGACAATTTCCATGTTTCTTCGACATGAGGATGGACATGGCAAATCATGCACGACTCGTTTGTCGAAAAGTAGACCGATGTTTGATATAGAGCAACAAAGAGAATAATACCTATAACTATTCCTAAAAGTAGATAAAAACTTTTTCGTTGATGAAATTTTTTTGGGGAGGCATTTTTCCCCTCAAAATCTTCTGTTCCTCTCATTCTTTTGAACTATAGAAGTATATTTACAGTTTGAATTGATTTAGTGAAACAATTGGTCGTAAAAATAATCATTTTTATTTTAACCGGTAAAATCATTGAAAAAACCGGAATATATTTTTTATTGCTATTCTTTTTTCTTGATTTTTGCGGCAAATCCTCCTCCCGGCATTAATTTAACAGAAATTTTTCGATTCTCTGGGACAGAGAAAATATCCCGTTTGTAATCGCGGGCAGCACGATCGGCGTTGATTCCGTCGCAGAACAATTCAACTTCGTAATTACATTGGTCGAGAAAAGATAAATCGATAGTTATGTCCCGCTTGTTCCAATTGGTTAAACCTCCCACATACCAAACGTCATCTTTCCTGCGGGCTATAGCAATATATTCGCCTATTGTGCCGTCCAACGCAAGGGTCTGATCCCAAACGGTTGGGATATCGGCAATAAAACGAGTACATTCAGGTTCCCGGAGATAATTCGAGGGGCTGTCACAAAGCATATTCAGTGGTGATTCGAATATCACGTATTCGGCCAATTGGCGGCAACGGGTGCCCTGGCTCATCGGCTCGCTGTTTATCGGGCGGTAATTTTCTTTTGTGGCGTTTCGCATAGCTCCTTGTGTATAATCCAATGGTCCGGCCAGCATTCGAATATATGGCATTGTTACATCGTAGGTTACCATATCTACCGATGGGGATGCCCATTTTACTTGTTCCAGGCCGTAAACTCCTTCAAAATTGACCACATTGGGATAGGTGCGATGCAGGCCTGTTGGTTTGTATGCGCCGTGAAAATCGATCATCAGTCCGTATTTGGCTGCCGTTTCGGCACAACGATAATAAAAATCGACCATGGCCTGGTCGTCTCTGTCCATGAAATCGACTTTAAACCCTTTGACTCCCATATCGGAATAGGTCTTGAAAACGTTTTCCATATCGCGATCGACCGCCCAATAACCTGCCCAAAGAATAATTCCCACATTGCGAGATTTTCCGTAATCTATCAGTTCTTGAATATTGATTTCGGGAATCACTTGCAGCAGATCGGCTTGTTTGTTTACAGCCCATCCTTCGTCCAGAATAACATATTCAATACCCTGTTTCGATGCAAAATCAATGTAGTACTTATAGGTCGAATTATTAATGCCGGATTTGAAATCCACCCCGTAAAGGTTCCAATCGTTCCACCATTCCCATGCCACTTTACCGGGTTTGATCCAGGATGCATCTTTTACTCGTGAGGGTTCAGCCAATAGATACACCAGGTCGTTATCCAGCAGCTCTTTGTCGTTTGTAGAAACGGCAAATACGCGCCAAGGGAAATGACGACTCCCTTTGCATTTAGCAATATAGTTTTCTCTCTCGATAACTAATCCCTGTAGCATATTGTGTCCGCCTTGTTTTACGTGTTTAGGATAGGGGGCGAACACTCCCTGCAGCGATTGGTCTTCTCCTTTGTTCAGATAAAGTCCCGGATAACTTTCAAGATCAGCTTCAGTAATGCACAGCTTTTTTCCGTCGTTGAGTTCCACAACCAAGGGCAAAAACATTAACCGATTTTTATCCAGTTCGCTCAATTTCAAATGGGAATAGGTATTTTCAAACGAGTTGAAAAACTGTTCATCAAATGTTTGCGGATTGTCTTTCCGAACATAGGGAACTATGGTCGGATAATTGTGACTGAATTGAAGCTTTACTTCTTCGTTTTGAATCCAAATGCTGTCTTTTTCATTAGCTGCAAACCGATATGCCACGCCTTGATCATACGCTCTGAAAATTATGCCGTAATTTCCCTTGAAATTCAGAATGAGCTCATTATATATGTCAGGGATTTCTTTTTTCTTGTAGATAGTTGAAACAACGGTGTGATTAACGCTCTGTGTCTTTTTGCTTTTCAACTTGGGCTTTTCACCCCACACGCTGCCGTCGGCAAGTGTAATGGAAATAGAAGAGGGAGCAATTACTTCTGTTTGTTCGTGATTTACGGAAAATCGGATTTTATCGGAGATTTCTACATTTACCAGTAATTTACTGTTGGGCGATTTCAATACATACGATTTGGCCATAACACTTGTAGAAAAAAGAGTTGAGAGAATAATCATGTGTAAAGTTTTCATATGGATTACAATTTTATTTGTTAGAACATCGGTTGAAATTCATTGCCTTTGATGTTGAGATAATCTGCGTCTGTGCGAGAGCGAAACATTGGATTGCTTAAAGTCTATTTTTTTCATAAAACGATAAGATTCAATGGCACCCGCTTCACGGTTCATCCTGTTGTCTTCCCATTCTACCGATAAAGGACCTTTGTAGCCGATATCATTAAGTGCACGAATAATATTTTCAAAATTAATTTTCCCTCGGCCAAGACTTCGAAAATTCCAATATCGGCGATAGTTGCCGAACTCTGTATGGCCGCCGTAGAGACCGGCTTCTGTTGGTACGTCGCTCCAATAAACATCTTTCATGTGAACGTGAAAGATGCGATCAGCAAATTCATAAATAAATCGAATGTAATCAACATGTTGATATCCCAGATTGGCGGGATTGTAATTGAATCCGAAAGCCGAGTGGTTATCGAGGGCATTCAGAGCTAAATGTGCCGTATGAATATCAAATGCGATTTCAGTAGGGTGGACCTCGAGAGCAAATTTTACTCCAAGTTTTTGAAATTCATCAAGGATAGGAATCCAACGCTGTGCAAATTCTTCATATCCTTTTTTAATCGTGCCGTCAGGTATGGTAGGGAAGGGGTAGACCATATGCCATATAGGGCTTCCGGTAAAGCCTACTACTGTGTCTATTCCCAGCATTTTTGCTACTTTGCCCGTTTTAATTATTTCTTCTGTCGCCCGTTGTCGCACACCCTCGGGGTTTCCGTCGCCCCAGATATAATCCGGCAAAATTTCTTTATGGCGTTCGTCAATAATAGCATCGCATACGCATTGTCCTACGAGATGTGCAGAGACAGTATATAGATTGAGTCCGTATCTTGTGAGGAGCGCTCTCCTTTCGTCGCAATATGCCTGGTTGGCTTTATCGATTTCCAGATGATCACCCCATGTACAAAGTTCTAGCCCATCGTAACCAAACGATTTTGCTCTCTTACACATTTTTTCAATGGGAAGATCGGCCCATTGTCCGGTAAATAATGTTATTGGTCTTGACATGTTATTTGAAGTTAAAGATTTTACAATTTCATTCACTAAATTTTATTTATTTAGTTGTGTCGTTGTATCCCGATTTTACCCTAGTTCCAGATGTTTTGGATTCTTTGTTCACACGAGCGGAGAGATTGTAAAGTACAACCGGACTACAATACAGGTATCTCAGATATTTGCAGTGTAAGGGCTGCATGAATTTATTGGTCTATTGTTGTAGTGTAGCTTCTCTACTCACCATTTCCATTTTGAACTGCCTATTTATAATATAAGCCGCCTAGGAAAGTTTTTAGAATCGTTGATAAAAAATTTTGACTTTAAAATTAGTCATTCTTTCGGAAGGAAACAACCTGCTTACTAAAAGAAACTTAAATTCCAATGAATTTTTCAAGGTATTTTTCTCTATCATTTTTATAATCCTCCCCCATCCAAAATGTTTTGAATGTTATAACTCGCAAAATTTTTGGGAAGTTATTTTTAGAAAGGAATTATCGCTTCGATTTATTTTCGATGATATTTCTTGCTCTTTCTATAATTGTGTCGATTTTCTTTTCAGCGTCAGAAGGAAGCATCATGACTTCTACATCGGGATCGATTCCGAATTCAATATGTTCTTTTTCGGCATTAAACATGGGGCAGGCTGAAAACCGTACCGACCATCCGTTCGGTAGTTCCGATGAAAAAGGTAATCCACTTCCGCCGCCGGTTCTATCTCCCACAATGGTGGCGTTTGGAGCATATTTCATAATGCTTACAAATTCGTTGGTAGCGCTGTAACATCCTCTGTTGGTTAGCACAACTACCGGTTTTTGATATCGGATTCCTTTATGACTTTCAATGTATTTTGGATATAATGGAGAGAAATCGTTATGTCCCGGTCCTGTTTTGTGGGAAATATATCCGATAAGTGTTTTTTCGTTAAAGAAACGACTGGCGATTCGTTCTACATTTACCAGGCTTCCACCACCGTTATCACGCACATCAATAATCATTCCTTTACAAATAGCCATTCGGCTTAAAATTTCCGAAAGACCTGAATTGCTGACATCATTAGAGAAACTGCCGTAGTACACATAACCAATATTATCTTCAAAAATCTTGTACTTCATTCCACTTGCAATAAGATAGTCTGTTCCGAAATATTCTTTTTGAATGGTGGGATCAAAATTTGCGGGAAAGTCTTCTTGCCATTTCCAATAACGCGACATGTCGTGAGAGGCAATCAGATTGACGTGACCGTCTTGTAGCTCTTCCAACATTTTCCCTAACAGTTTGAATAACGATTCGCTACTCATGGTATTTGTAACTCGTGGACTGTAGGCGTGGTATACCGAATCCCAATCAACATTCTTGTAGGAGAAAAAACAATAGTGTCGATCCATAATTGTCCAGAGAGCTTCGAAATTACCTCTCGGCGTGTTGTCAAAATCCATTACCTGCATTTCGCAACCAGAGAGAAGATAGATTGCTGCGGTTATTAAAAGAAGGGAAACTCGCGATCGTATTGTTTGCATTACTGATTCGTTTGATGTTGTTGGGTTAGCATGGTATTCCGCATAACAGGAAAATTTTCAGCAACATTTTTTGCCCCAAGGAATTTTATCAATTCTGCGGCGGTGTCTGCCTTCTTCAAAGGGTGTATTTAAGAATACTTCCAGAATTTCGGAAATTTCTTTCTCCGACAAAAAACGACCGGGAAGCGAAAGGATATTTGCATCGTTATGTGCACGAGCATAATAAGCTATTTCTTTGTTCCAGCACAATGCGCCGCGAATACCCTGATGTTTGTTTACCGTCATATTGATTCCGTTTCCTGTTCCACAAATGGCTATGCCCGGATAACACTCCCCTTTTTCAACCGCCTCTGCCAGGGGATGCCCATAGTCGGCATAGTCTGCACTTTCGGCAGAGTATGTTCCAAAATCTTTGTATGGAATGCCTCTTTCCGTTAGGAATTTTATCACATATTGTTTAGCGGCGAAACCCGCATGGTCTGAAGCTATGCCTACGGGTTTCTTGCTATTATTGACTAACGACATATTCGTATTGTATTTATTCCCAAATGGGCTTTTTATTTGTTTAATAATTTTTTCACCTGGTTATAAACGTTTTGAGCGGTATAACCCAGTTTTTCGTCAAGTACTTTATATGGAGCCGAAAATCCGAAAGAATTCATACCCCATATGGTTCCGTCTGATCCGACAAGTCCTTGAAGAGTTACAGGTAACCCGGCTGTCAATCCGAATTTCTTTTTGCCTTTCGGTAAAACAGATTCCTGGTATTCGATGCTTTGGTTTCTGAATAATCCTTCTGAGGGGACGGATACGATGCGTAATTTTATGCCCTCTTTTCGCAACAATTCTGCACCTTCAACCAGCGTTGAAACCTCGGAGCCGGAAGCCAGCAGTATCACATCGTAGTCGGGATCATCTTCAACAATATAAGCACCTTTTTCGGCCTGTAAGGCTTCTTGATAACGAGATGTTTTTGCCGGAAGGTCTTTAATATTTTGTCGTGAAAATATTAAGCCGGTAGGTGTTTTGGCATTTTCTATTGCCATTTTCCATGCAACGGTGGTTTCGTTTGCATCGGAAGGACGAAGAACTAACATCGAATTTTGCCCACTGTGATTTTGCAATTTTTCCATCAAACGGATTTGGGCTTCTTGCTCAACCGGTTGATGGGTTGGTCCATCTTCTCCTACACGAAATGCATCGTGAGTCCAGATGAAAATAACCGGTTTTTCCATTAATGCAGCAATGCGAATGGCCGGTTTCATGTAATCGGAGAACACGAAAAATGTTCCACAAGCAGGAATTACACCACCGTGCAAACTCATTCCGATACACAGGCAAGCCATTGTGAATTCTGCTACACCTACTTGTAGAAATGCTCCTGTAAAGTCGCCTTTTGCAAAAGGGCGGGTGTGTTTTAAAAATCCATCTGTTTTATCGGAATTTGAAAGATCGGCTGAAGCTACTACCATATTTTCCACTTTTTGGGCAAGGGTTTCCAATACATTTGCCGAAGCGGCACGAGTGGCAATATTTGGTTTTTGTTGAATACTACTCCAATCGATATCGGGTAGTTCGCGTGCAAACCATTTTTCTTTTTTGATGGCCAATTTCGGATTTGCTTTTGCCCATTCGTTGTACCGTGCTTTTTTTGCAGCAACAATTTCTTTTAATTCTTCCCTTCTTTTTCGGTATAATTCAGCAACTTCGGGGAAAATTTGAAAAGGATCATTCGGATCACCACCAAGATTTTTTATTGTTTTTTCAAAATCTGCTCCTGCTGCGCTTAACGGTTGTCCGTGGGTAGAAATTTGTCCTTCAAATGATGAACCGTCGTGTGCTACAGCGCCTTTTCCCATGATTGTTTTACCGATAATGAGGGTAGGTCGTTCCTTTTCTGCTTTTGCTTCGTTTAGTGCGTTGCGAATTTCGTCCACATCGTGTCCGTCAATGGTAATTACTTTCCAGTTCCAAGCTTCGTATTTTTTGGCCACATTTTCGCTGGTAACAATCGATGTCTTTGTGGAAAGCTGTACATCATTGGAATCGTAAAACATAATGAAATTATCCAATCCCAGATGTCCTGCAATACGTCCTATACCTTGAGAAATTTCTTCTTGTATGCCGCCATCCGAAATATATGTATAAATGGTTTGATCCATGATATCTCCTAAACGGGCTTTCAAAAATTTGGCAGCAATTGCAGCACCTGCAGCAAAAGCATGTCCTTGTCCGAGCGGGCCGGATGTATTTTCGATTCCCCTTTCCACATCAATTTCGGGGTGTCCGGGGCAGGGGCTTCCCCATTGACGGAATTGTTTTAATTCATCTAATGAAAATTTTCCGCACAGGCACAATACCGAATAGAGCATCGGAGACATATGGCCGGGATCAAGGAAGAAACGGTCTCGGGATTCCCATGTGGGGTTTTCGGGGTCATATTCCAGAAATTCGCTGAATAATACGTTTATAAAATCAGCACCACCCATTGCTCCGCCCGGATGTCCCGATTTAGCTTTTTCGACCATTGATGCGGAAAGAATGCGGATGTTATCCGCAGCTTTGTTCATTAATGAATTGTCGTTCATAAGTTTATTTTTTTTTGATCTTTTTTATTTTTACAAAATTTATGGTACTACAAGAAATGGTTCTATTATCGCAAAGATATATTTTTTTCGGGAACATGCCATTTAAAATGGATATTGTTTTTTAAATTTGTAATTTTGTGATTAACACATGACACTGAGTAAAAACAAAATAAAGTATATTCAATCGCTAAAGGATAAAAAGCGCCGTATGGAATACGGTACTTTTGTTGCCGAAGGAAAGAAGTTGGTTTCCGATTTGTCGGTTTCGTGTCGATGTCAGTTCATTGCAGTTTTACCGGAACTATTGGGTGAGTTTGCATTTTTAAAAGATAAAGGTGTAGAAATTGTTGCTGCCTCCGAGGAAGAGTTGAAAAAAGCTTCATTTCTAAAAACGGCGCCACCGGTTATTGGCGTGTTTTATCAACCCAAAAATGATTTTTCTATTGCTGATCTCAAAAATAACATCCATTTAGTATTGGATGGCATTCAGGATCCGGGGAATATGGGAACAATTGTTCGTATAGCCGATTGGTTTGGCATTGAGAATATTTTTTGTTCGCCCGATACCGTGGATATTTATCTTCCGAAAACCGTTCAGTCTACAATGGGAGCTATTGCGCGAGTAAAAGTGCATTATACCGATTTGAACAATTTTTTGAAGAATAATTCCGACCTGCCTGTTTACGGTACTTTTCTTGAAGGTGAAAATATTTATGACGCTAAACTTTCGGTAAATGGTTTTATTGTGATGGGTAATGAAGGAAGCGGTATTCGCCCTTCTGTTGAAAAATGGGTTAACCACCGATTGTTCATTCCGAATTACCCGGCTTCACGCCCAACATCAGAATCGTTAAATGTGGCAGCTGCTGCAGCAATCGTTTGTTCTGAGTTTCGAAGGAGGGGATAAAAAAATCACGTATCGTCAAAAATACGTGATTACCTAAAACAAATCATGAAAGAATGAAAAAACTGTTCCCAATTAATTCAATATGGGGTGGAAGATGGGATTCGAACCCACGACTTACGGAACCACAATCCGTCGCTCTAACCAACTGAGCTACAACCACCATTCAAATTTGCGCCTGCAAAGATAATAATTTTCTTCAAATAAAGGAAAAAATCAATCGTTTTTTTCTATTTATTTGCGATTTTGGTTCTTGTTATAGGGAAAAATGCTATATTTGAAGTCTTATCATTTAAAATTATTAAAAGGAATTTATTGTGGAAAATCGAGTTAAACTTTCTGTATTGGGTATTTCGTTTAGCCAAGTGCAAGCAGGAGCATATGCGCTTATTCTTGCTGAGGAAAACGGCATGAGGCGATTGCCGATTGTCATAGGTACTCCCGAAGCGCAATCTATCGCTCTTGTAATAGAAAATATAACTCCTCCGCGACCATTGTCTCACGATCTTATTCATTCCATTTTTAAAGCGCTTAATATCGAATTGGTAGAAGTGTTTATTCATAAATTTGAAAATGGTGCCTTTTATTCGGAGCTGTTGTTGCGGCAATACGGTAAAGAATATCGAATAGATTCGCGAACTTCTGATGCGGTGGCCATTGCCATGCGTACAGGTTCGCCTATTTATACCACTGAAGCGATTATGAAAAACATGGCCATTGTTTTTGATGAAGGGATATCGGCATTCTCCGGAGAGCAATCTTCAGAAAGCGAAGAGGATAAAGTTCCGGACGATCTTTCTCACCTTCGTATTGATACATTAAAAAACCGACTTGAAGAAGCAGTCAGGGAAGAAAATTACGAATTGGCTTCGCGTCTTCGGGATGAAATCAAACGGCGGGAAAACAAATCGTAATTTCATCGATACATGTCTGATGCACTTTTTTATTGCCCCAATATCAGAGAGAATCCTCAACTTTCTGAGCAGGAATCGCATCATTGTATCAAAGTGTTGCGCATGAGAGAAGGCGATAGGTTAACTATAACCGATGGGAGAGGATATTTCTACGATTGTATTCTTACAGAGGCTCACCCCAAACATTGTGTAGTAGGAATTGAGAAAGAGATTTTTCGCGGTAAAAGTTGGAATTTTTACCTTCATATAGCTTTTGCTCCTACTAAAAATATGGAGCGAAATGAGTGGTTTGTCGAAAAAGCAACAGAAATAGGCATAGATGAAATAACTCCCATACTTTGTCGGTTTTCCGAACGGAAAGAAATTAAATCGGAACGACTGAGAAAAATCATGGTTTCGGCCATGAAGCAATCTTGGCAGGCAGTTTTGCCCTCTTTAAGCGAAATGATTTCTTTTCAAGAGTTGATCTCGATGCCTTTTGCTGGTCGAAAATTTATAGCCCATTGTTATTCATCGATGGAAAAGAAGCCGTTGACACAAATATATAGAAAAGGCGAAGAGGCTTTACTATTAATAGGACCTGAAGGTGATTTTAGTGAAGAAGAAGTGCAAGAAGCCATGAAAAAGGGTTTTGAGCCGATTAGTCTCGGTGAAAACCGTTTACGAACAGAAACGGCATGTTTGGCAGCCTGCCATACGGTGCATGTGTTGAATCAATTGTAATAATGACAAAAGAAGAACGCTTTAAAAATGTGTTGCAATGGTTTGCAGCAAATGCACAATCTGCAACAACGGAATTGCATTACGATGATCCTTTTCAATTGCTGATAGCGGTAATTTTATCGGCCCAATGTACCGACAAACGAGTGAATATGATTACGCCCTCTTTATTTGAAGCATACCCTACACCTGAGGTTTTGGCTGCGGCTTCGCCTGACGAAGTATATGAATACATCAAATCGTGTTCCTATCCAAACAACAAGGCGAAAAATCTGGTAAAAATGGCGCAAAAACTGGTGAATGATTTCGGAGGGGAAGTGCCTTCGGATATCGATTCGTTATTAACGTTGCCGGGCGTAGGGAGAAAGACGGCAAATGTAATGCTTGCTGTTGCGTTTGATGTACCTGCTATGCCCGTGGATACACATGTTTTCAGGGTTTCGAATCGCCTGGGATTGACTGACAATGCTAAAACTCCGTTGGAAGTAGAAAAAGAGCTGGTGAAATATATTCCGGAAGAGTTGTTGTCGAAAGCCCATCATTGGTTGATTCTTCATGGGCGATATGTATGTACGGCACGAAAACCAAAATGTGGGGAATGCGGGCTTCGAGAATATTGTAAGTACTATGAGTACAAAGTAAAGGGTAATTTAACTCAACTCTGAAAAAGAGTTTTGTCTCCTATTAAATAAATTATCAACCGGGTTACGATGCGGGAAAAATTTTTGATTGAAAATGCATTTACAGATCTTGACTTAACGAGTCGGGCCTTGAAGCATATAGTCGCGTAGATTGTTGCAAACTATCCAAGTGTCGCAGTACATTGTCTCTAACCATCAGAAAACTATCTCTCAATTCGGGCTTTACAGGTAAAGTAGGTGGTGACTCCATGGTGAGTGGATTGATTGGCTGATTGTTTTTGTATACACGGAAATCGAGATGCGGCCCCGTAGATAAGCCGGTTGATCCCACGTAAGCGATGATATCTCCTTGTTTCACGATACTTCCTTTTTTGATTCCTTTGGCAAACCGACTCAAATGCATATAGGTTGTAGTATACACACTGTTATGTTTCACCTTCAGATAGTTTCCTCCTCCGTTTTGTTGATATCCTTTTTCAATCACTACACCATCGCCAATTGTTTTTACCGGTGTACCTACAGGTGCAGCATAATCTACACCATGGTGTGCCCGGTATCGTTTCAGGATAGGATGATAACGGGAATTGGTAAACCTGGAGGTGATGCGGAAGAAGTCGAGAGGTGATTTCAGAAATTCCTTTCTCAGACTATTGCCTTCTTCGTCGAAATATTCTATAACCGAATCTTGTTCAAAAGGAATTGCACAGTATGCTTTGCCCTGATGCATAAAAACCGCACCTTCTATCGAAACTATGTCCACAAAGGTAGTATCATCGATATAGGCTTCATCATACATCAGACGAAATGAATCACCCTCTTTAATGTCAAAAAAATCGATTTGCCAGGCATAGAGATCGGATAGTTTAAGCGCAAGCTGTGGTTGTGCTTCGGTATCGATGATCGCATTCCATAACGAAGAAGTGATTGTTCCTTCGGTATATTTTCGTTGCAGGGTGATAGGTTTCTCACCTTCATATGCTTTAATGTTGTCTGAAGAGAGATCTACTACTACATATTCGGTTTTTGATTTTTCAAAAACAAGATACTCAATGTTTGAAGTGGAATCTTGTGTTGTGATGGCCGCATAGGTATTCCCGATTTGTAGTTTTGACGGGGAATAATAGAAAGAAACAACTTTACTTATTTTATCAGATATTACCCCTGTAAATCCCAACCCTGTTAATATAGAAGCAAGGTAGTCGCCTTTTTTTATTTTATACCGGTTAACATTTAACGAATCGATGCATATTCCATATTCATGGATATGAGATGTTTCTATTTGATCCGCTGAATCGGGGTGAGGCTCCTTTTGCTTTAATCCACACGAAGTGATATGAAAGATAACCAGTAAACTTAAAACTATCTCATAGGGTCTTTTGATTATTTCTTTTTGCCGTATGTTGTCTTTGATCATTAATGGAGTCATAGTTATCAGGTAATTAATGAGCCCCCTTCTATAAGTCTTTGGGTGGAGTTATTGGAGGGGGCTCATTAATTCAAATTTAATTTTGTATTGAAAACTTATAGATACACCTACTGGTATATTTTTCTCCCGGTTTCAAGTACGGAGATGGCCAATTGGGCTTGTTGGGGGAATCGGGATATTTTTGTGTTTCTAGACAGATGGCTGCATGTTTGTTATAAACAATGCCCTTTTTCCCTGTGACTGTTCCATCAAGGAAATTACCTGTATAAACTTGCAATCCGGGTTCCGTTGTATAAACTTCCAGTCGAATATTGGTTTGAGGACAATATACGGCAGCGGCAAGTTGAGAAACATCGCCTTGTGTATTCAATACCCAGTTGTGATCGTATCCTTTACCGAATTTCAATTGTTCAAAATCGCTATCGATACGCTCGCCTACAGGTGTGGGGGTTCTAAAATCCATAGGTGTTCCTTCTACCGGTTCTATTTTTCCGGTGGTCATGAAGGTGCTGTCAATAGGTGTATAGCCATCAGCATTGATCATCAGTATGTGATCCAGAATAGTATTGATGGGATTGCCGTCGGTAAGCTTCATTGTTACTTTCACGTTGAGGTTCCCGGGGAAACCGGCCTCGCCGTCGGGTGACAAGTAGGATAGCACTACCGTTTGGCTGTCGGGTACCACTATGGAAACGATTCGTCCTCCGTAATTCGTCACACACACTTCTATTCCGTTTGCATTTTTTAGCACATACAAATCGGTGGAATCGCCGTTTACAACCGTTTGAAAATTACTTTTTTTTATACTCATCCGAAAAAAATTGCCGCACAAAACAGTATAATTCTTTGTGTTTCTGCAAACATAAGCATTTATTCGATATGTCGTTGGTTTTTCATACAAATGAATTAAAATGCAGGTTTTTCTACTGCTGGTTAATTCTTTCGGATTCTTATTCTTGATCGTTCTGGTATGATAAAGAACTTTCTCGAAAATCCTTGTTCTTCATAAATGCTTTTGGAAACTTATCGCTGGTTTATATTTTGGTTCCTGACTGTCAGTTGGCGTTTTTTTGAGTTTCATAGAATTTCTTTGATTCTTACTATTCTTTTAGATAATTTTTTTATAGTTCTTTTGTAACGAAATTTCGTAGAAGAATTTTTATTTTCTTGTGGGTCTCGGTTATGGTCAAAAATCATAATTGTTTTTTTGTGATTTGATTTTTGCCATTCTGCATAATTATATCTGTTATCCATGATACAATATCCTTCTTCCCATTGTATAAAAGCATATTTTTTTGTTTTTGTTTTGGGATTTTCTAAAATGGATATAAAACTTTTTCCATGAAGTTGATTTTTAGGAGTTGGAATATTACATAAATCACAAAGGGTGGGATAGATATCTACCAGTTCAACTATTGAAAAAGTTTCTCCTCTTTTTAGCCAAGGGATATGTACTATGAGAGGAATTTGTGTGGAAGTTTTCATCAAGTTATGTTTACCTATAAAATTGTGTTCGCCTAAATTCCATCCATTATCACCTAAAATGAAAATAATTGTGTTTTTATCTAATTCTAATTCTTTTAATTCATGCAATATCATTCCGATCTGAGCATCTATGTAGCTCACACAGGCATAATATCCATGTATTACTGTTTTTAAATAGTTATTATCTTCTGGTTCTTTTACTTTTGAATATGAATAAATTTCTTTTGAATTTTGAACTTCATTGGGCAAATTTTTTGGTCTAAACCGATTAGTTGGCAACGTTATTTTGTCTTCATCATACATATCCCAATATTTTTTTGGTGCATTGAATGGGAGATGTGGTTTCCAAAAACCACACGCTAAAAAAAATGGGTTATCCATTGCTTTTAGTCGTTTGAGGTCATGCATCGTTTTCAAAGTTAATTTTCCATCATCATAAGCTGAATCGGGAACTTCTGCTTTTTCATAAAATGGGCCACGAAGAGTTTTTGGATTAATATATTTACCAGATTCAGGATCAAGCCACATTTCCCATCGATTATAAATATAGTTATATACATCATATCCTTCAGGATGTGTTCTAAACGGGGGTTCGCTCCATGAATCTGCGTGATCATCTATATGATGAAATACTTTTCCATTTGAAATAGTGTAATATCCATTTTCAGTAAAAATGCGATTAAAAGGTATGGCATTAGGAGCATCAACGTTTGCTCGCGAAGAAAAATGTTGAAATCTATCAGGAAATTTGGGGTACATTCCGGTGAATAGGCTTGCTCGCGATGCTCCACTCACGGGAATATTACAATATGCATTTTTAAACACAATTGATTTTGCAGCTAGCTGATCAATATTAGGGGTTTTTATCTCATTTACGCCATAACATCCAAGTTCAGGACGTAGATCATCAACTATGATAAATAAAACGTTTGGTTTTTTGTTTTCTGTTTTTGATTGCGCATAAATATGAATTGGAATAGAAATAGAAACAAACGGTAAAATGACAGGTAATGTATAAATTGTAGTTTTCATTTTATAAACTTTAGTTTCATTCAGAGGG
>Ga0208938_1000575_pt1 | contig 26613 bp, 27 predicted proteins | sample AD_UKC125_MetaG_FD_184434 | JGI IMG/M metagenome (GOLD analysis project Ga0208938, IMG submission 184434) | Active sludge microbial communities of municipal wastewater-treating anaerobic digesters from USA - AD_UKC125_MetaG (SPAdes) (version 2) | ecosystem: Engineered > Bioreactor > Anaerobic >...
AGGCATCGTCGCCCTGCGCACCATCAGGACGGGAGCCTTCGTCTGTTGCGCCGCAGGTCAGTCCGCCGACACGACAGCCCTGAAAAAGATCTCCGAAATCGTGGTCAACCTTGACACCGCCGACAGCACCTCCATCAAGAGCTTCTTCAAGTGGGTGTCATCGTCCATTTCGGTGTCCAGCCAGAAGGTTGAACAGGGCAAGAAGGAGGTCGCCGGTCTGGAAGATTTGCCGCCGCCCCCGCCGGAAGTCAATGTCGTCATGTAAGGAAGGAGAGCGTAAATGGCTGTTTCGTTGAAAAAAGGGGAAGGCATTAGCCTCAAGAAGGATGGGGAATTTGACCTGTCCATGGTGACCATCGGTTTGGGCTGGGATGTAGCCGAAACCAAGTCTGGCCTGCTGGGCTCACTTTTCGGGAAGAAAGAAGAAGACTACGACCTGGACGCAATTGCTTTCCTGCTGGGCAAGGACGGCAAGGTTCGCAGCCTGGGCAAGGCCGGTCCCAATGGACAGGCGACCCTAGTTGATGGCGATGTGGTGTTCTTCAATTCCATGCGCCATCCTTCCGGGGCCATCTGGCTGACAGGAGACAACCGAACCGGCGCCGGCGACGGGGATGACGAGCAAATCATTGTCAAGCTCAACGACCTGCCTCAGGAGTACGAGACGATCATCTTCGTAGTTGCCATCTATGGGGGAAAGGAAAAGAAGCAGTCCTTCGGGAAAGTACAAAACGCCTTTATCCGCGCTGTTGACGCCCGCGGACGGGAGATGTGCCGTTTCAATGTCAGCGGAAACTCGAGCTTCGATCGCTTCTGCTCAATGACCTTCGCTGAAGTGACACGCCAGGGCTCGGGGTGGACATTCCGAGCCATTGGCGTTCCGCACGAAACCGACCGCTTTGTTGACATCTTGCGCAACTACATAAGTTGAGGTGTCCATGAGCCGACGATTGCTGACGTATCTATGCATCGACACTTCAGGGTCGATGAATGGCGAACCGATTGTCGCCGTTAATGCTGGATTACAGGCCTTGCTGACATCCCTGCGCAGCAACCCCTATGCCTTAGAGAGCGTTCACCTGTCCATCACCACCTTTGATTCCGAAATCAAGGAGGTGCTGCCAATGACTCCTGTCGCGGACATCATGCTCCCGGAGATCACCTGTCCAAAGTCGGGCGCGACATTGCTAGGGGCGGCTCTTGAGGACATCTGCGCCCAAGTACAGCGCGACGTGCGCAAGTCCTCCGCTACGGAAAAAGGCGACTGGAAGCCGATGCTGGTCATTTTGACGGATGGCAAGCCGACGGACACCATGGCCTACAGCGAGGTAATCCCCCGCCTTCAGGCCGCCGGGTTTGCCAAGATCCTTGCCTGCGCTGCCGGCCCCAAGTCCGATGCTGCCCAGCTCAAGCGCCTGACGGATTTCGTGGTCAGCCTCGACACCATGGATGCAACCAGCTTCGCCAAGTTCTTTGAATGGGTCTCCGCCACCTTCTCCAAAGACAGCCAAAGTCGTGGCGCGACGGACTCCGTTGAACTGCCCCCGCCGCCCCCAGAACTCAATGTCGTTCTTTGATCGGAGTAATAGATGCGCCGACTGCCCGTATTTCTTGTAATCGACGTCTCGGAGAGCATGGCTGGTGACAACCTGCGTAGCCTTCAGGAAGGTATGGATCGCCTCGTCAAGACGCTGCGTACCGACCCCTATGCCCTGGAAACCACCTATCTCTCCGTCATCGCGTTTGCCGGCCGCGCCAAGACTCTGTCTCCCTTGGTGGAACTATATGCCTTCTATCCGCCGCGGCTGCCCCTAGGTTCCGGGACCTCCATTGGAGCCGCCCTGGAACACCTAATGCGGGAGATTGACGTTAACGTGAAGCGCACTACGGCCGAGCAAAAAGGGGATTTCAAACCCCTGGTGTTTCTCATGACCGACGGCAAGAGTACCGACGATTTGAGTGCCGCCGCGGCTCGTTGGAAGAAGGACTATGCCAGCAAGGCGAATCTCGTTGCTATCGGCATCGGCCCATATGCCGCCCTTGAGGGGCTGTCCAGCATTACCCAAAACGTGCTGCGCATTGAGACCGCGACCGAGCAGGACTTCAAGAAGTTCATCGACTGGATCAGCGCCAGTGTCAGTTCCCAGAGCCGCAGTATCGGCGCCGGCGAACCGGCGAAGGTCAACCTCGCCAAGATCGATGATTCAGTACTGAAAAAAATCGAATCCATGGCACAAGCGACGGCGGTAGACGAAGACTTCGTCATCATTACAGGGAAGTGTCAGACGACCAAGCTCCCTTACCTGATGAAATTCGAACGGGCCCGTCAGGCCATCGAAACCAGCGATTTCAAGGTGTCCGCCGACGTCTACAACCTAGTGGGCATCTACCCGGCAGAGCGAGACTTCGAGGAGATGTCCGATCCCCGCGCAACAGCTCGGACCATCAATACCGAAGCCCTGATCGGCAACCCGGGCTGTCCTCACTGCGGCAATCCCTACGCCTTCGCCGGTTGTGGTTGCGGCCAGGTCTTCTGCGTCAAAGGTGGAGGCAAGGCCGTGTGTCCCGGGTGCAACAGGGAATTGAACATGGGCGTATCGGATGGTGGGTTCGATGTCACCCGAGCGCGGGGCTAGTCCATGTCTGAACACTGGAAGTTTTTTATCCGCTCCGTGGTGTCCTGTCATCAGGACGACGTACTCGAACGCTTCATCGCCGATCACACGGTTCACGAAGAGATCAAGAAATTCGAAGCCACGGTTCGCGACCACTGGAAGCGGGTAATGGGCCCCGTGCCAAAGGCCTATGTGATGCCCGAACTCAAGCCATCTAACCCTCCCAGCGTCAATGCCGCAAGGCAAGCAAACCTACCCGTAGCGCAGCGCACATCCTCTGCTCCGCACCCGGCCAACCCCACGGTGGCTTGCTCAGACACTCGTGGCGCATCCCAGGGCGACCCCGCTGCAGCCTCCGCCAGCTCAACTAGTCAGCCGGCCCCGGCCATCGCCGCGGCTACAGTCTCCAATATGGCATCCGCCGGCACGTCAGCATCGACTAAGGCACCACCGGCCGTTACTGCGACAGCAACTTCTCCCATCATCCCGTCTGATGCTGGCGCGCCGGGTACCCGGCTACCGCCTCCGGCCCTAAAGGTGCGGCCAGTGCTCAAGTTCAAGCTAATCAATGGCCGCCAGTCGGAAGACTTCGCTGAAACGCTGGAATGCACTTCCCCGGAATCTGAATATCGCCTGATCGAAGTCGAGATTCCGCCGGAACTCGGATTGCGCTTTGATCAGAAGACGAGTTCCATTCAAGGGAAGCCTGCGGCCAGTGGGGACTTCACTCTGGTCGTCCGCTATCGCCATCAGGACGACCCACCAGAGGCTGTACGCGAATCGCCGATCAATTTCTATGTCAATCCCAACCCGAAGCTGCTCTGGCAAGACATTCCCTCTAACCGACAGGATCCCCTGTGGAAGGATGATGAGGCAGCTCAGATGCTCGCCGGACCCCTGCGCCGCATCGTGGCTGCCCGCAAGCGTGGTCGATCCCACGCCCACGTCGGTAGTTGCTGCGACGACGACTTCGTCATTCACCACGACACCGCCAATGATTGGTATGTCGCCATCGTTGCGGACGGTGCCGGTAGCGCTAAGGCATCGCGTCATGGTTCGCGCCTAGCGGTGCGTGCTGCCGGGAACCACATCAAGAATGCACTCGCAGGTGATGACGATGAAAAGATTGCCGCTGCTGTGGCGGGATACTTGGCCGCACCCTCGGAGGGGCGCGATCATGCTAAGAGATTCCTGCACAACGCCTTGTATGTCGTTGTCGGTCATGCTGCCCATAAGGCCATGAAGGCCCTAGTGGACGAGGCCCAGGTTCGCACCGATCTGATCAGTTCGGTCAAGGATCTTTCGACCACCCTTCTCATCGGCATCGCCAAGAAATTTGGTGACCAATGGCTATGCGCCACCTATTGGGTGGGCGATGGCGCCATAGGGGTCTATCACAAGGGGAGCAGCATCGAGTTGCTCGGGGAGGTGGACAGCGGCGAATACTCCGGGCAAACGCGCTTCCTCGATAGCAACGAAGTGACCCAGGAGGCGCTTTTCAAACGCACCCGCTTCACCCTGTGCCCGGACTTCACCGGGTTCCTGTTGATGACGGACGGGGTATCGGATCCCAAGTTTGAAACCGAGGCAAGGCTAGTTGAACTCGATGCCTGGGACGCCCTGTGGGAGGACCTCCAGAGTGCTGCTGATCTCGCCGGGCCAAATCCGGATATCAAGCTGCTGGAATGGCTGGACTTCTGGTCACAGGGAAACCATGACGATCGTACCATCGCAATCATTTACTGAGGTAGAGGCATGGCCGGAGAAATCGTGACGCTAACTGCCAGTGATGGCTCGACGGTTCGCTTCATCAACGAAGTCAAGGCGCAGGGTGGCGTCAAGGATGTCATGTTTTCGCCTGATGGCGGCTACGTGGTGGCCTTCTTCCGCGAAAAGGCCGACCCGGTATCCCGTGATCGACTCCTGGAAATTACTGGTCGCTATCGCGAGAAAATCTTCAACCAGGAAGGCGGCGATTACCTACGCAACCTCTATTGCTGGCCCACATCTGTGGTCGAGCACCAGGGGCGATTGGGAGTGGTGGTGCCGTTCTATCGTGATTGTTTCTTCTTCGAGCATGGATCACGCAACAACGACATGCTGCAGATCCGCAAGAAGGAGAAGGTCGGCAAGTGGTTCGCCACTCCTGGTCATAGGTCGAAATTCCTTGACCCGCGCGAGTTGGGCGACTGGATGCGCCACCTGAAGGTGTGCCTGATGCTGGCTCGCGCCGTTCGACGCATGCACATGGCTGGTCTTAGCCATTCGGACCTTGGCTATAACAACTGCCTCATCGATCCGACCACGGGGCAGGCCTGCTTAATTGATATCGATGGCCTGGTAGTTCCGGGGCGCCATCCTCCCGCGGTGATCGGCACCCCCGATTTCATCGCTCCTGAAGTGGTAATGACTGCCCACCTGCCTAAGGAGGATAAGAATCGCAAGCTGCCGTCCAGAACCACCGACCTCCATGCGCTTGCGGTGCTCGTTTACATGTACCTCCTCTACCGCCACCCCTTACGGGGCGACAAGATTCATGACCCCAACGACTCGCAGCGCGATGAAGAGCTGATGATGGGGGCCAAGGCACTGTTCATCGAGCACCCCACAGATGCCTCGAACCGCCTCAAAGCCGGCAATGCCAAGCCGACTGAATTGCCGTGGAAGGACACCAACAAGATTCCCTACGAGGTTGCCGGCACTTACCTGACCGCACTCTTCCAGCGTGCCTTCATAGACGGACTGCATGAGCCTTCTAAGCGGCCGACCGCCGACGAATGGGAAACGGCATTGGTGAAGACCGTGGATCTGCTGCAACCATGCAGCAACCCATCCTGTGAACAGAAATGGTATGCGTTCGACAACAAGAAGACTCCCCGCTGCTCCTTCTGTGGGACACCACACCACGGTAAGTTGCCGGTCCTCAATCTGTATTCCTCACACACCAAGGGGAAATTCATGCCGGACAATCACCGCGTAATGGTCTATAGCGGGCAATCAGTATTTAAGTGGCACGAGAACCGCTTCGTTTTCCCTAACGAAAAGCTGTCTACCGAAGATGCCAAGCGCATCGGCTATTTCGTCGAGCATCGGGGCGATTGGTTTCTGGTGAACGAGCGCATGGCACAAATGCGCGATGTTCGTGCAAATCAGGACATTCCTGTCGGCGGCAAGGTTCTTCTTGAGGACGGTGCTCAGATTCTGCTATCGCAAGAACCTGGCGGCCGGCTGCTCGTTGTACAGATGGCCGGCAACTGACTCTGCAACCCATTTAACGGAACCATCATGGCGAACCAGACCATCCTTGCTCGCGGCCAGCGCAGTCGTCTTGCCGATCTCGGACTCGGAGCACAGCCCTTTACCATTTCTCTCAGTATGCAGTCTGGCGGGCTGACCGTTGATGCTGCCTGCTTCGGACTGGATGGCCAGCGCAAGTTGTCCGATGAGCGCTACATGACCTTCTTCAACCAACCGGAAACGCCTTGCGGAGGAGTCAAGCAAACCGCGCCTAACTGCTTCCGCTTCGACTTGTCGCGGTTGCCTAGTACCATCGATGCCGTGGTGATCACACTGGCCATAGAAGGCAGTGGTGCCATGAGCAGTTTGGGGGCCTGTCGGGCCACCTTCGACGCGTCAGCGGAGTTTCTGTTTGAGGGAAAGTTCTTTGCCAGCGAACGTGCGATTATGCTGGTGGAATTGTATCGTAAGGACGGTCAATGGCGGGTTAGCGCAGTCGCACAGGGGTTCAACGGGGGGCTGGACGCCCTAGTGAAGCATTTTGGCGGTACCGTACAGACGCCTGCGCAGGCAGCGCCGCCGCCCCCGCCGGCCCCCAAGGTATCCCTGAGCAAGATTACCCTGACCAAACCAAGGGAGGTCCATCGGATTTCTCTCGAGAAGACGCCTAGTGCCCCTCGCAAGATCGTCGTCAAGGCGACCTGGATAGACAATGGCGACGGCGATGACGACAACGATGATCTTGACCTGCGGGTGGGCATTCTGTTACCGAATGGTCAGATGAAGTTTATTCAGGCTCCGGATCGCTCTGGTTCGTTCGACAGCAGTCCCTACGTTCAGCACCTTGGTGACGTGACCGGCACATCTGCGGCTGCGCCGGCGACGGAAACCGTTGAAGTGAATCCAGAAATCAGTCAGCGTCTAGGCGGCCCAGTCGCCCTGGTCTTCAGTGTTTACTCGGCCGTAGCAAACGGTGTGGTTTCGGTAGGCTCGATGGCACCCAAGATGGTGATGGAATACGGCAACCAGGTAGTCGAATGCGCGTTCGACTTTAAGAGTTCTGACCAGGCACTTTGCAACAACATATACACCTACGTGATCGGCCTGATCGAGATCGATAGCGATTCAATCAGGCTCTCCCCGTCCGGATTGACCTCGGACCCGGATGCAGAATGGACGCCTTGGCTCACCCGTAGCAGCAGCATGGTGCAGATTTCCATGGATGGTCCTGCCGTATTCAAGGGGGAACTGGCTTACAAGGCTGCAGAGTTGAACCGCCACAATCCACACCGCTACGTGCCGTAAGTCTTGCCAAATTGTGCTGCTATTGCCGTGAGCCAGTTTGTTGGTACCGGCGTCACCAAATCAGTGAAAAACAATCAGCGCCAGTAAGATTGGGGAGTGTCATGAGAAAAACTATCGCATCAATTGGATTTCTGTTTGCATCAGTAGCGTTCGGAGCCAGTTTCGATTGCACCAAGGCAAATACGCCCACAGAGAAGGCAATTTGTGCGCATCCAACTGTTTCCGCGCTTGATGAACAACTTGCTTCAGCTTATCGAGAACAACTAAGGACCGTAAACGACCCCAGTACGCTCAAAAGCCGGCAGCGTGATTGGGTAAGTCAAGTTCGAAATAAGTGCGAGGATGTCGCTTGCCTGGAAGCCGCTTACAAGAGCCGCATCGAGGAGTTAGACGTCAGCGCGATTAAAGGGCCTGTCGCCTCAAGTTTTGAACCGCCGGTGGTTTCCAATTTAGAGCCACCCGCCACCATTCTACCACAAGCTACTCAACCAGTAACAACTCAGGCACTCCCCCCACCGGAAGCGCAACTCTCAGTCGCGCAGCCCCCCGAAACATCCAAACGAGAAATCGAAGACGCACCCCACATTTCTCCGCCGCCCTCCGCATCGGCTGCCGCCGTGCCGCCTATTTCGCGTGATCAAAGTTCAAGTAGTGTTCCTGCCGAAAAGAAAGAAGCAACCGGCTTAAGTAGCCTTCAACTGAAGCTAATAGGCTTGGCTTGGCTTATCAATGCGATCGTGACAATCTATCTCCATCGCAGCGATAAATTGGTGATATACAAGGATTACACGGATGCAGCCGTCACGGGGCTGGTTCCGCTTGTAGCCATCATTACCTACTTTATCTTGCGATTCTTCGAAGTTCCACCCGACATAGCTGAAGTTATTGCTTTAGCGGTATTTGCCCTGCTTTTGGTCGTTGTTGTCATTTCGACAGCCCGGAACAACGGAGGGTTGTCTTTGTTCTTCCTAATGTCCTTAATCACAAAGGTGACCATCGTTGGGTTGTACTACGCGATTATGGCATTTTTGCAATTTAGTTCAGGTTCCGCGCGTAGGAAGGGGGAGCGACGTGATTCCTATGAGGCTAGAAGGCGCCGTGAGGAACAGGCGAGAATCGCTGCTATGGCCGCAACAACAGCAGGCTTCGTTGCGCTATCTGCCTGGGTCTGCAAAGAGAATGAGTTTACACCGATCGGCGAATACCTACTGGCGAAGGCATGAGTTATTGGCTTTGCTATCAAAGTCGGACAACGTGCAGTCATTATTCGGGCTGAAATCGATAGACTGGATTCCGAGAATACGAGCAGTCTGGCGACTGTGATTGCGCCACTAGCGGCTAAAACACCTTCCGCTAAGCGGGATACTGCCGACTATCAAAACCCCTTCGGGCGTATTTGGCAAATGTCCGAAATACTCCAAAACCCGCCGGCCAGGAGCCATGATTGCCATTTAGCGGCGAACGGCGGCTATCGAGAAATCAAGGTAGGCGAGTGTCTGCTTTGGAGCAGAGACCACGACCGGCAGCAATTGTTTAGGGTTGTGCGATGCCTGCCGTACCGCGAGGACGGTTGAGCGGTAACGACTGCCGGAGGGCAGGCGTCGTACAAGCCTCGGGGGAGGAAACCGCGGGATGCTGCGAGGCGGTTCGGAGAGGGGGCGGCCTATGGGGATTTGACGTCAGCCGTTGCGCCTGAAATGCTCGTTGATTCGACCGTCAAACCGTCGGCCACGCGTTGATCGACGTCGATATCGGGGAATAGCGCCACGCGCACCGGTGCCAGAGGCAGCGAATTTCGGCGATCCGGCAGCAAGCAACAATAGGCCGCTCTCGGCACCGGAGACCCGGAAGCCGACGCTGGCACCTCACGAAGGAACACCCGGTTGGGAATCATGGCGGGGCCCGGATTGGCTGGCTGCGCATGACGATCTTGACGACGCGCATGGCGGCGCCACAGCAGCGGCAAACGAACGTCGGAGTTGGCGTGTCGGCGGTTTCGTCGCTGACCAGTTCGGGCGGTGGTACATCGAGCAAGACGCGCACCTTGGCCAGATTCGCCCGTCGCCCGGCATTGGCCAGCAGCCCGTAGTGGCGAATCCGGTGGAAACCGCTCGGCAGCACATGCAAGAGGAACCGGCGCATGAACTCCTCCGGCGCAAGCATCATCGTCTTGAAACGAGTTCGCCCCTTGGCTCGGTAATCCTTCCAGCGGAAGGCCACACCGTTCTCGTCCATCGCCACCAGCCGCCGGTTCGAGATCGCGACCCGATGGGTATAGCGGGAGAGATACGCCAACACCGCCCCGGGACCGGCAAACGGACGCTTGGCATACACCACCCACTCGCAGGACCGCAGCGGCGCCAGCCACCGACGGAACGCGTTTGCTTCGGTCAGACCGGCGTGCTCACCGAAGAATTGCAACTGACCGGCGTGATGCAATTTCTCCAGTTCGTCCACAAAGCGCCGCCGGAACAGGCGGGACAGCACCCGCACCGGCAGGAAAAACCCCCGTCGGCACGCCACCCAACGCTCTCCGTCCCGGGAAAGGCCACCGCCCGGCACGATGCCATGCACGTGCGGATGGTGCGTCAGTGCCGACCCCCAGGTATGCAACACCAGGGTGGCGCCGATTTGTGCCCCCAGATGTTTCGGATCGGCGGCGAGGGTGGTCAGCGTTTCCGCCGCAACATCGAACAGCAACCGGTAGATTGCCGCCTTGTTGGTGTAGGCGATGGCGCTGATCGGTTCGGGGAGCGTGAAGACGACGTGGTAATACTCGACGGGCAGCAGATCGGCCTGCCGCGCTTCCAGCCAACGTTGCGCGGCCTTGGCTTGGCATTTGGGGCAGTGCCGGTTGCGGCAGGAGTTGTAACTGATTTCCTCGTGACCGCAGTCATCGCAACGCAGCGCATGCCCTCCCAGCGCCGCGGTACGGCACTGTTCGATGGCCGACATGACCTTGAGCTGACCGAGGCTCAGGTGGCCTGCTTGCTGCTGGCGCCATGCAGGACCGTGGGCGCGGAAGATGTCGGCGACCTCCAGGGTTGGTCGCCCCATGGCGGCACTACGCGGAGTTCAGTTTCTCCAGCGGACTGACGACCTCGCGCAGGATGTCGGTGGCGACCTGCGTATAGAGCGCCGTGGTATCCAGCTTCTTGTGACCGAGCAACACCTGAATGACGCGGATGTCGACCTTCTGTTCGAGCAGATGGGTCGCGAAGCTGTGGCGCAGGGTGTGCATCGAAACGCGTTTGTCGATGCCGGCTACCGTTGCAGCCGCTTTGATGGCGCGATTGAGCTGACGAGAACTCAACGGCTCGACCGGGTTCAGCCCGGGAAACAGCCAGCCGCCGTCGAGCATCTTGCCTTGGGCGCGGGCCACGCGCCACCAGACGCGCAGACGTTCAAGCAGCACTGGTGAGAGCATGGCGTAGCGATCCTTCTGCCCTTTGCCCCGCTCGACGCGCAGGGTCATGCGCTGGCTGTCGATGTCGCCGACCTTGAGGGCGATGACCTCGCCGGCGCGCAGGCCAGTGCCATAGGCGACCGACAGCGCCGTCTGGTGCTTGAGATTGCCAGCGGCAGCGATCAGTCGGGCAACTTCTTCACGGCTCAACACGACCGGCAACGTACGAGGCACTCGTACCGGCTGCATCTTGGCCATCAGTTCCGGCCGGTCGAGCGTGATTTCGCAGAAGAACTTGAGCCCGGTGATGGCCGCGTTGAGCGAGACAGGCGAGATGCCGTGGTCGACCAAGTGCAACTGATAATTGCGCAACTCTTCAACCGTGGCCGTATCGGGCGAGCGCCCAAGGTACTTGGCAAACTGCCGTACCGCACGCAGGTAGCCGGTCTGGGTCTTGTCGCACAGCTTGCGCATCCGCATGTCGTCGATCATGCGCTGCCGTAATGGACTGATGGGCTTCTGGGTTTCCATGGCTTGCTCCTGTCGGAAATCGAGGCGGGATTGCCTCGAATCCAACATCGGCACTTGCTTGCCGATGCAAACCACTTGCTTCCCAGATCACCCTGCTACGGTCGCACACCACCCCTACCGCGCGAGCGGTTTAGTCCTTTGGCCGGTAGCACGGATACAACATGATGCCAAAAAGCGGCCGCACGGGTTGTGCCCCCGTGCTGCCGCAAGGTGCCGGCTAGATTTCAGTCTGCTCCGAAATCTCCAGCGCATCGTCTACCTCAATGCCGAGGTAACGAACGGTGCTCTCCAGCTTGGAATGACCAAGTAGCAACTGAACGGCCCGCAGATTCTTCGTGCGCTTGTAGATCAATGTTGCCTTGGTTCTCCGCATGGAATGCGTCCCATAGACCGACGAATCCAGACCGGCTGATTCGGCCCAGTGATGCACGATCCGCGCATACTGCCGTGTCGAGACGTGTGGCGACTTTGCTACCCTGCTCGGGAACAGAAACTGATCTCCGCGCAAACGTGACTTCTCAAGCCATGCCGTCACTGCCGTCCTTGTCGGTTCCGTCAGTTCAAACTGCACTGGCCGCTGCGTTTTCCGCTGGATCACCATGGCGCGGGATAGCACCTGGTTCCCGTGGGTGATATCGCGGACCCGCAGACTGACGAGATCGCAGCCCCGCAGCTTGCTGTCGATAGCCAGGTTGAACATGGCAAGGTCGCGGACTGCATGGGCATTCTGGAGGTGGATGCGGATGGCCCAGATGTCCTTCGGCTTGAGGGGTGGCTTCTGGCCGACAAGTTTTCCCTTGTTCCAGGCTTCGCGTTTGTTGATGGTTTCCATCTTTGACTCCTTGGTTGTTGATCGGAGTCTGATTTTTCTTCCAAAGATGACGGGGGTTACCCGAAAAAACAACAGTACTGATCCGCGTCGACGGCAGCCAGAAATTCATCAATCGACTTCACAGTTGCGGCAGGCTCGTAACCATGCCACTTCAGGTCAGAGCGTTTCCAAAATACCTTCCACAGATTTTGAGTTCGTACGTAGGTCGCCTTGGCGAACGGGTGCTCACGAATGATCGCCGGATTGTCCCACTGCGGGCGAATCTCGAATATTTCGATGCTCTGCCCATTCAAGCGGTAGCCAATATCGAGTTCTGGACGTATGTGCGGAGGAGGTCGGCGCTTGGCCAAGAAAGTCGCCATGGCATTTTCGATGCGCTTAATGTCAAGATCGTTGAATGTCACGGCCTATACCTCGTAAAGCAGGGAGAACTACGCCATTGTACTCAGCAACAGCTTTCTGGCATCGTGTTGGTACGCGAACTCCCGGCCAAGTCCCGTCATTCGCTTTGCCAGCCCAGCGGTCATTGGGAGGGCCGGTTCACTCTAAAACCTGCCGCACGGTCAAATCACCGTGACCAGCCACTGCGGACCTTGGGCGGTAAGAATCTGCTGGAAGAGCCTGGGGCATTCAATAGTGAGCCGCTCACGCAATCCTTCAGATCACCACCAGCACCATTTGTTTGACAAATACCAGTCCTGCCAACGCAGTTGTCGCGGTCTGCATTACTTGCCAAAACCGTGGCAGATCGCTGGGGACTTCCCCTCGATTGCGAGTCGCACCAAGAACGACGAGCGTCAGCAAAGCAAGACTGACCGCTGTGGCGGGAATCGGATGCGCTGCCATCCAGCGTGGCAACCCGCCGTGAATTTCGATCACCGGTTGCATTGCCAGCATAGTGAGAAGAATAGCGAGAACAAAAAGCGCTGTACGGAATCCGCCTTCGGCAATCAGCCGCAAGCGCTGCGTCAACCAGTAGAACAGTACACCGACCAACCCGATCCAGACGAGAATCGCCGCGCTGCCATGCGTCAGGCAAAACGTGCTGAGTCGCCAAGAAAACCAGGTTTCGCGCGACGTTTCGGTAACTGTTGCGAAAATAGCCGGCGCCGGCGCTGCGGTGCCAAGCCACCCGCCGAGGCGAACGCTCTGTTGCATTGCAGCATAAGCAGCATGCCCCTCCCGCGAGGAATCAAGCCAATCCATGCTCATATTTGCCAACTGTTCTACCCGATAGGGGCTGGCCAACACGAACAACATCAGTGCGGTCGTGGTAGACGCAAGAAACGCGATCGCCAACCACCGCCTTTGGTTCAAAAGCAGAACAAGGGTCGTAAGCAAGATGAGTTCGGGGTAATAACCGAATGAGCGCTGCATGAGGCCAAAAGCAGCAAGGCCGAACAATACGAAAAGACCTCGCTCCCGCCGCTGATGACGTGTATCAAGTGCAAACGAAACGAACAGAACGCTCGCCGCAAGCCGCAGTTGCTCTGCCATTGCCAGAGGAACGTCCGACCAGCCACCCGCCGCCATGCGATACATACCAACCATGCCGCCGATGAATAGCCAAAGCCGAGGCGATACCCACCTGCGATGATGCTTTGAGATGGCGACCGCGGAAGCATGTGTCGTTTGCATGATTGAGTCTCAATAGTTTGAAGGCTCCGCCTGAGCCGTCAGAAAGAATGTTCGTCCAGCCCTGTGCAACTTCTTGACATGATGAATCGGTAGGCGCGCCGCAAGACGAAGACCAAGAGTGGCAAGCCAGCTATACCCAGCGGAACGCGCCAATCGAGTCTTGCCATGATGGCGTGTACTGTCGGTTCTAGTTCCCGCGGATAGACAGGTCCGAAATACTCCCGCATGAACTGCCATCGCCCGTAGTGGCGGAGTGCGGTATGCAGGAAGTATCCAGTCCACAGGGTCGACAGAGCCACGGTAATGTAGCGAGTGGTACGTCGTGACCTTAGTGGAGTTCTCAGGATCGGCTTCATCCGGGAATCGTCGAGTTTGGTGAACATAGTGACTGCGCAACGAGTAAGGTTGTCCCGACCTCCCATGACTCTGTGCTTCGCTCATCATGGTGTCGTAGAAGCGCAAGCGCCTTCTTCTTGATAGACGAGACCGAGTGAAAAAAGTCAGGATGCGTCCAATCGTGGGATTTCTCGACAGGATTCGCCAGCCCCAACTCTGGTGCCCCATGGCTCCAGTTTTGACCAGCGCTCTACCACTTAGCATGCGGCGACACCAAAATCCGGATCGCTACTTCTATGACTATGTAAAATATCGGCAACTGTCAATCTTTGAGAATGCTTCCGGGGTGATTTATGGCGTATGACTACAATTCGCAGGATGATCGATTTGACGTTCCGAACCCATACCGAATCGAGAACTATTTCTACTTCTGTGCAGCAATGACCTTGATCACCGGTGGCGTGATCTTACTTCTTGTGGCGCGCGACTCGCTTAGTAGCGGTTCGATAGTCGCGATGAGTCCATTGATGATCGGCGTCGCCATGCTTATCCATGGGCTGGTTATGGGAGCCAAGGCGATGTCGAGGCTACGGTTTTTCTTCGGCCGCGGTGAGCCAGCAAACCTGGCTCATAACCTCACAACAGAGCAGGTGGGCACGACAGAGGATGCAAATTCGCTTAAGGATCTACTGCGTCATAGCTCGCTGGTTTTTCGTGAGCCGACAGGTCCTCTTAACGGTGTTCTATATTCGTTATTTCCGAACCTGATCTTTTCTCCGCAATATGTCCAAACCGTCGCACAGCGTCAATTCCAGAATGGTCTGGCATTCGTGATCACGCTCGCAAGTCTGATGGTGTCACTAGTAGGCACAAGCGAGGAAACTGTCGGTTGGTTGGGTCTGTTCTATTTCGGGATGGCCCTGTTCATACTCTTGAAACCGATAGAAAAAGGGGCCGCTGGTGAGTCTGGACTAGGTTTCAAGGGGCTTGTTGGTCTCATCCTGCTGGCCATTCTTGGTCCTGTGATCATCCCAATGATTGCCAAGGGCGCCATCGCTCCGCACTGGCTCCCAGGAATGGGCCAGGCAGCCATCGTCATGGCGACCTCGCTCATTGCGATCGTTCTGTTCTTTCGAGCAGTTCTACGCCAGTCGCTGAAGGCACCGCCTCAGGCCAACATGGCAGTCGTGCAAGATGCGCTGACGATGAATAGTCATCCCAAACAGATTCTCGATGAACTTGAACGCAGAATGCAGGATCAGTGGGTGGCGTCATTGCCGAATAGGCGCTATGCCCGTCTGATTCCAGAAGTTTTGCTCAATGTCCAGTCAGGCAGTTTTGAAGGGGAACTGCTGGAGGAAACACAACCCGTTCCCAACAGCGAAATCAAGTCCATGACATGGCGGTCCTGTTTTTCCGAACCACGTTTTCAATGGCTCGGCTGGCTGAACAGCTACGGTGTGGTCATGATGTTTACTGCAGTCGTCAGCATGGTCGTTTTCGCTGAGAAGTTTTTTACTGAGCAAGGCGTCAATACGCAAATCTTTGGATTCGCCACTCTCGGCATTTCGATGTGGACGCTGGGCAACTTCTGCTTCCGGGCAGGCAATGTGCTATGGGGTAGATTCGATTTTCTGTCGAGACTAATCTGGGTAGAAATGAAGGGCAATTATCAGTCTGCCCAAATGGACTACGGCAATCAGTTCACGGATAAGATCAAAACGCAGAAACAGGTGATCAATATCGAATCGATGACCCTTCGTGTATGGATTGCCGAGGTAGAAACAGTCACCTTCGGCAAAGGTGCCGAGCGAACCATTCTTGGCATGCGCGGACTTAAGGATGAAGCTGAAGGTCTGCACGCACATCTCAAGAGTTTTGCTCAGCAGCAAAGCATGATCGTCGCACCAACGTCTACTGTTGATTTACAGCGAGCTCATTCGCTCGGAGTTATGAATCAAGTCGGCAAGAACGGACGTGAAGACGCCTCTGAGTTAACTTCGGCGATCACCGATGCTATCAATAAAGCGTGCGGAGAGAATGAGGAACAAGTGCCTCTGGCATCAGTGAATCCGGAAGAACCTGCCAAGAAAGAGCCTGTCTGTAAGCAATGCGGCCCATCAGCGCAAGCTGGCATGAAGTTTTGTCCTGATTGCGGAACCCGCTTGGTCACAGCGTAACCGAGTCACTACTCCTTTTGGACTAGCAAGCTTGTAATATGCAATGATGGCAGCAATCATGAATTGCTCGGGGTCCGATGTCGATGCCATCCGACAACAACGACCTCGACTGAAGTCGTCAATCGACCAACGACCAATTGGGGGCACTGTTTTTCGGAGAGCAACGGCATGGGTGCGAAAGCTGGGGAGCTTTGTGGGCACTGTGGAACAGAAGTCCGCGAGGGGTTTACCGTATGCACAGGATGCGGTGCTAGACGGTTTGATACTCGTCCTGGCAGGGCGTGGTTTGTAAGCTTTATCACGGTTATATTTGTCTTGGCGATATTCGCTGGGGTATTTCCTTTGTCCTCTGAGATATCCAAAGATTTAGGGCTTCTGATATCTGTTGGAAGTGGAGTTTTTGTGTTTTTCGTTTTCTTCAAGAAAGAAGTCAGGTATGTTCGTCGTGATTCGTAAGGTCAAGCAATACTGAGCACGGCAAGCATCGGTATCCTCTCTGCTCGAACACACCGACAAGTCACCCAAGCAGCGTTGTCGGCTATGGGTATCGCGGTCCCATAGAACTCGATTTCAGTGCTTCTCCAGCTCGGTTAATTTGACGCATTCAATAAAAGCTTGAAACGGCGTCATGCCATTTGCGTTTGTCCGGGATGAATGTATGCACTCTTCGTGCTCCCGCGATGCGCTTCTGCTGATATTGGCAACGTATGCTTCGTAGTCTTGATGGAGATCGGCGAAAACCTGGTTCGATTCGACGAGTCCCATGGCCAGTCCGATGCCGTCAACCGATTCGACATACCAAGATGGCATCTCATCAAGAAACACGAGAAGGAGCTTTCCTGCACCGAGCGTTACACGTTCCGCTTTGTTCTTTATAGCCCACAGCGGTGCTTTCCTGAATCCGTTCAAGAGCCACCAATCCGAGAACCGCGCCTTGGATTCGTGGGCCGAGGTGTACCATTCGCAGAACTTGGCAATATTTGGAGCTCGATCTTGTGGTTCGTGACGGATCCACTCCTGATTTTCGCAAGAGGCAACCTTCCTTCCGTGCGTATACCCCTTGATTGAGTAGACCAAGAACGGGGACGGCAAGAGAATAAAGATAGTGACCAGAATCACAATTCCGATTACGAGATCCAATTTGCTTTTGCTTGCAGTTGGTTCCATACCGCCTCCATCGATGATGTTCAACGATTGCCCGCATCTGCTAGGATCGTTGGTAATACTTCGTAATCTCGTCTTTCAATGAAATTGCCAAGGCCTCATCGGTAATATGCCCCGTCAACCGTATTCTCTGGCCGAGCGCATCGGCATACACGTAAGTGGATTCTGAATAAGATGCGCTTACAACCGGTCCGGCCACCGCCGAGCTGCTCATCGTCTGTGTTTCCAGACCGAAATCTGAAACATCACGTATAGCCAGACTTTTGCCTCGAAAACGCAAGCCATCTGGTACTAGTGTCAATTCGCTCATGTTGTTCATATAGAACTTCTTAACAAAGAACAGCGCGGCGAAAATACTGAACCCCATTGTCAAAATTGCATCTGTCTCTGTGGGATCTGATCTGCCGTGCATGACCGTAGACGGGACATCGACGACTATAGCCATCAAGCAGAATGCGATACCGAATACAAACAATGTCGCAGGAAAACATCCGGAATTTGCATGGACGCCGAGTCTCCGACACTTGTATCGAAGTATCACCCCGCCGTCGGAGGTTGGCGATTTCTCATAAGCCTTTCTGAAGCTGCTTTTCATTTCTCATGATCTCCGAATAAAATCCGTTCGTAGCCACCGACTGCATTATATTTTTCCCGCACAGACAAATTGCGTGAATGACTTTTTATCGCTTCACGCCAGTTGACTTGAGGCAACCTCAGTTCGCGTTTTTTTGGCGCTCACGAGCGACCTTTTGCGCGTCCAGCACTTGATCCGCCGTCATGGATTTCGACAGTTCGTCGCGTCGTTGGACGGCATCCTTGTAGCCAGAAGCTGCGGCCAGATTCAGCCAGGCGTAGGCTTCGATGTCGTTCTTTGGATGTCCAGACCCGCTACCGTACTTCAACCCGAGAAGATATTGAGCCTCTGAGTTTCCAGCATTGGCTGAGGCGCCATAGCGACGAATAGCCGCTTCATTGTCTTGTGGCAGTAAATCGCCGTCTTCGAAGATTTTTGCCATCCACAAGTTGGCATCGGCATCGCCATGGTCCGCAGCCTTCTGCAACCACTTCAGCGCGGTTGCCTTATCTTGTTGCACCAGACTCCCTTTGTCATACAACTGGCCCAACAAGGACTCTGACTCCGCATCGCCTTGGCTTGCCGCCTTTTCAAGCCACATGAGCAACTCTTCCGAAGATTTTTCGCCTTTTTCGTTATCGGAGTTCATGATGTTCTTCCACATGACTTTTTGAGCCGAGACGTCCCCAAGTCGAGCCAACTCGGAATGGGCATCGGCAGCTCTGTACCACTCGATGGCTTTCGCAGTGTTCTTTGCCGTACCGCGGCCTTCCTCATGCATGGAAGCGAGAGCAATCATAGCGAATCTTGCCCCACCATGGCCTTTATCCACAGCCTTTTCATAAAGAGGGATAGCCTCACTGACATATTGCTTTCCCGCCAGACCGTTCTCATAGAAATCCGCCAAGATCACAACGCAGGAGTCATCTTTCTCCATTGATTTCTTCATGTACTTCAATGCTTCAGCATAGTCCTGCCTGATGGAAATGCCGTCCGTCAGCATCATTCCATAACTGCATTCAGCACTTGAATCCTCAGCTTTCGCGGCCACTTCGTACAAGGTCGCGGCTTTCGCCAAATCCTTTTCCACTCCATTTCCAAAATAATAGGCATGACCGAGTTCTCTTGTGGAAGGAACATCAGCTTGCTCCATCGCCTTCATGAACCAGCGCACACTTTCATCCAGTTGCTTTTTCGTTCCGATCCCGTATTTCAACTTGATGCCCATATTCCGTTGCGCAACCGCATACCCACGCTCGGCAGCCCAGCGCGTAAGTTGAGTAAGCTGGTCTTCGTGTAGCCCGAACGGAGCCGTTTTAGATAGCTCCATAATTACGGAGCTCGACAACAGGTCTGACCCAAACGTCACCGAACGAGTAAGCACCCAGTTCTGAAACGGCAGGCTTACGAGCCAACATGCAAGGACCAGGAAAAGCCAATCGAAAAGACTATCCAAAAATCTCCTGAACATACTTGTCTGATCAGGGGATGTTTGCAGAGGAACACGAATCACTTGTTGGTCGCTGTTTTCCATTTATGCCCTTGACTACACCGGTGGTCCAGTTTGCTCGGATGCCGCTTTTCCGAAGCGGGTCTGTATCAGGTTGGACGAGTCATGGCGTCGATAGTCAGGATGGAAACGCTGCTCAATGAAAATTTCCACGGTCTCCTCTGGCATCGAGCTTCGTGGAGATTCAGTGCGTCAAGGGATTCAACACGTCTTTCGTCGCATAATCAGCGGGTGATCAATTTCCCGTCTTGAGCACCATCGGGAATTACCTTACGGACGCAAGACTCAGGCGTCGATTCACCACATTCGCCACAGCTGCCGTATTCGATGCCAACCTTCTTCCAGTGCACATCCGGAAACGCCATGTTGGCGCCGGACGGAACGACCAGACCTTTAAAGCTCAAGGATACACATTGAGCATCGTGCCAGACGATCCAGGTTTCGTTGTTCTGCCTGACCTCGCTGACACGGTAAGACGGAGGCGGATTCCCTCCGCTAGTGCCTCCAGCCAACCAGACAAGTTGCCTGTTTTCATCAAAACGCCCGAAAGCCCAGAACTGGCCCCAGTTGTTGCCGCCGTAGAACCCTTCCGCTGAGAAATCGAGCAGCACATAGCGACCGTAGTCTTCATGACGAACGATGCAGGGCACAAACAGCGGTCCGGCGGATGGCTTTCCCTCAAAGTCGGGCAACAGTGTGCGCTCGAATGACCTGCGAATCGCCCTTGCTTCCGCTTTCGCCGGTCTCTCGCACCGAGTGGCGGAAAATGCATCGAGGGGAAAGTACGCAAGCTGGCTTACGGCCACTATCGCAACGGCTGCCGATACCATTGTGCGGTGAGGGCTTACGCGCATTATTCCGGTGCCGATCGTCAGAGTTTTCCCCCTCCCTGCTTTCGTTGCTGGGTGAAGGTCGACCAATAGTCCTTGGTTACGATGACGCCATCGCACATGTTGTCCGAGAAGCAGGCCAGCTCTGCTATCACCGCAGTGTTTTGCCAGACAAAGACGTCGGCTCGCTCTGAGAGACGACGTAAATTCAAGGGAACACCAACGCCTCCCACATCATGGCGCTCTGAACTCGTGCGAATCTCCCGGCTGCGAGCCGGTTTCCCATATTTTTCGACGAACGCGTCGACGGCGGCCTCTTTGTACACTTCGAAGCTGACACCATGAAGCCGAGTCCACCGCCGCTCGTTTGGAATCGGCAGAAAAGGTACCTTCCCTTCCTTTTCCCAATCCTCCGTCCTGCCGTGTCCCGGAACAAGCCATGCGGGGACGATTTCTTTGGATAACACGACATAGTTGAGGTAATCCCACGGATCTTCGGTACCTGCCATGAACGCTTTATGTGTATTGAGAATATCATTCTGCATTCCTACACAGCGTTTATGTAAAGAACAATTGGTATAGTTGGCTCGATAGAAATCGAGCGACTCACCGAGCGGAATTCCGAAAAACGACTTGTAGGCCATCGCTTCCTCTTTTTGCGCGGCCTCCGCTTTTTTTTGCGCATTTTGTTGTGCAATGCGATCCCGGTAGGATTGCCCGGCGACGATCGCTTTTTCCCTCGCTGGGCTTAAGATTCTTTTTGTCTCGTCGATATCCGTTTGTGTAATCACTCCTGTGACCGGCAGACCGAGCGTTTCCTGCCAACGCATCAGCACGTACGTTGCATCGCCTGCGCAAGATGGAATATAGGTGTTGCCCCAGTTTGAAATATGACTGACAAGATCGCGGTTTTGAGCGCCAAGGTTTTCCGGTCGAAATACAAAACCCTGACGCGGAAGACCATTACAGTTTTTTGCCACGGAACGTGGAACTGCGGTCGGTACTTTGGCTTGCGGCAAGAAATCAACTTGCTGAGGTCTTGCTGGATCCGGTCGGTAGTCATTGTCAGGCCTCGCCGGACCCGCCGTTGTCATCGGGACCGCGCAGCCGGTAAGCAGCAATGATAAGGATGCAAGCGCGATCAATCGTTGCAAACGTGCCGGTGTTTGGTAAAGGAATGGATTCATTTAATACTCTCCGGGACTGCCAGGAAATCAGGCCACGTACATGGGAAGGTTGTCGTTAAGGCGCAGCCAGCCCTTGACGATGCGGTAGATCACCCAGATTCCGGTCGCAATCAGGACGAACCACCCGATCACGATCAAGAAGGAAGCGACGCCGATGGCCATCCAGAGCATTCCGAACCAGAACGTCCTCATCTGCCAGCGAAAGTGGCTCTCAAAATAAGTACCCGCCATTTCCTCGCGTTTGATGTAGTTCATGACGATCGCCACGATGGCGGTGATTCCGACAAGAAACGATGCGGCGTACAGGGCATAGATCACCGTCGTCAGTGTCTTTTTTGATTTTTCGATTTCGTTGCTTGCTGATGTATTCATTTGAAATATCCTCTGCTGGCTAATTTTTTTGGCTGTCTGTTTCTGCACACTTACGTTGTCTTTATGGCGATGACTATTAGTCGACACCGACTACCTACACACGAATGAGTAGGGTTGCGGCGTTCCGTTTGAGCAAGGAGGGCCAGGACAGAAAAGTATGCGGGTCCATCCGCTCGCGCAGATGGGTTCTGGTAGTCCCGCCGGCGGATTACCACCCCAACAGTTGCAGAATTTGATCGGGGCTCCGGGAGGTGCTCCGGCGCCATCCTGTGTTGCGCTTCTTTCAGAGCCCCCCGAACTGGCTTGATTCTCTTGTGTCTCAAATTGTTGCTCCGCCACCAAAAGCCACTTCTTGGCATCATTGTGACCTTGTCTAGCAGCCAGTTGATACCACTTGCGCGCCTCCGCAATATCTCTGGGAGCGCCATGCCCTTGGTGGTACTGCAATCCAAGCCGGTACTGGGCCTCTGCATCACCCTGATCCGCAGCCAGTCGATACCAACGCACAGCCTCCTGATGATTCTGCAGAACGCCTTGTCCGGTGACATAGAAAAAGCCGAGATTTCTTTGTGCGCCTGCGAGCCCTTGTTCAGCCGAAAGACGATAGAGACGGGAGGCCTCCTGCAGGTTCAAGTCAACCCCCTTACCGGCTTTGTACATGCCAGCCAAGTTGAACTGCGCCATGGCCGACCCTTGTTTGACCGCAAGAACGTACCACTCAACTGCAGTCCGGAAGTCCTTAGGAACGCCCCAGCCGTTTTCATATAACACACCCAAACCATTCTGTCCCTGTGCATCCCCCTGCTCGGCGAGCGCTCGAAACTCGCGGTAGGCGGTACCGTAGTCCTTGCTGTTGAATGCGGAAGCGGCTTCGTCATACCCCGCTCGGGCAGGAAGAGCGATTAACCCAAAACACATCAGGATGATGAATACAACATCTTTCATTGCAGAACTCCACAAGCAGTTAATACGACTACGACTCCGGCTTGATCAAACGAACAGGTGAGAGCCTGAGAACTGGGTCCCTGAGCTACTTCCTCCTCGCAAGAACCATACCCATCGGGCCGACGATCGAGTCTTTGTCCTTGACCGTCATGATGAAGTTGCCTTGCGGGCTGACGATCTTGAGCTTCTCGCCATCGAGTTCGTAGGAGAGTTCGGTCGCGTTGCCCAAGACTTCCAGAACAACCTTGCCATCAGGCTTGAAGGAGTAGGTCGACATGCCGAACTCATCGGAATAGGTTCCGTTCAGTCCCGAACCACAGGCAGTCAGCAGCAAGGCAAGGCAAAGGATGCATAGCTTCTTCATTTCAGTTTCCTTCAAGTGTTGGTGGTTAATCGACATCACTTCTCCCAAGCTACCCATCTTTTACGGTGGCCTATCAGATAAGACGTTGGCAAGCACGATTAGTCAGGATAGAAAAGCAATTTGTCATGACCTACCACTAAAATAGATGGTGGGTTGTATTGCCGAGCCGTCACTGGTCTATTGGGGAAAACGACATGGATGGAGAGGAGTTTTTACGCCGCATGGCTCAGGGCGGCATCGAGCGGGAGAAGGTTTGTCGCGAAAGCTACAAGTGGATGGAAGGCGTTTGCAGGAGTGCTTGCCGGAAATACCGCATCTACGACGAGCAGGCGGAGGACATTACCCACGATGTCATTCTTTCTGTCTTCATGAAGTGGGATACCTATTCCGGCAGGGCAAGCTTGGGATCCTGGATTTTCCAGATCACCAGGAACCGGATTTTTGACGAGCTTCGAAAGATGAAGGCTCATCCCCATGAGGCGCTGCCGGAGGGACTGGATGACGTGCGTTTGCCCGAACAAGACGTCTTAACCGGTGGCGTGGAGCAACAAATATGTGTCGCTCAGGTCATCGCCGCGCTGGAGAATGAACCGAAAGCCAAGGCAGGCAGTGTGCGGATGATCGAGTTACTTACTTACATTGTTGAAGGTGATCCGTCTACCAAGGAGCTGGCAGTTTTTTTGAATACCACCGAAGGGGCAGCCAAGCAGCGTCGGAGCTACCTTTTCAAGCGACTGAAGGAGCTCTTCAAGGAACTATGCGGCGACGAATGCGGCCGATTGATAAAACGGGGCGATGCGGTATGAATCAGGACGAAGAAGATCGTTTCTTCGAAGCGCTGGCAGGACGAGGCGAACATGCTCCAGATACGCCACGCGCCAAGGCGCTGCGCGAGGGGATCAAGCTGAGAGCTGATGTTCTCCGCGAGGCCGGGGAAATGCCGCCGGCCAATTCGATGACAGATACGGAAATGTCGGCGCGTCAGAGGATTCTATTCAATGAATTGGAGGCTAAGGGCTTGTTTTCCGACGTAACCGGCACGAAGCAAGCCGCGGCTCCCGCGCCGCAATCGTTCTTCGGCTTACTGCTTGGCATCCTGAGCTCACGATGGAGCAAGCCGATGGCTTTTGCGGCGATGCTGGCCCTGGTTGTCGGCGTCGTTGTTCAACAGGGTGGCGTCGATCGGCCGGTTGACGAGAGTCAGATTGTTCGTGGCGCGGGGCGGGCAACGGTCATTCGGGAGAACCCTGCACAGTTCGTGGCTGATCTGACGGCCCGGCTCGAAGCCGCCGGTGCCGACGTTACTGCCGTGCAGATTAACGATCGTGAATGGAACGTCAAGGTTTCGGTACCTCCTGGCACCAAACGCCAAGCGATCCGCGAGCAGTTGAGCAACGCGGGCTTTGGAGTGATCGGTGGTGAGGGAGAAATCGATTTGGCGGTCACAAAACCATAGAGTCTGTGCGCACCTTGCGATGCCGATCATGACGCGAGAGTTTTTGGTACCGAACCGATGCTGCTGGCTTCTGGTCGCTTGGTGTGCTGTCGCCGTATGGCAGATGATCAACCCCCACCTAGCGGAGGCAGCTACCGGCGATTTTCAGGAAACCGAGACAAGCCTGCGGAATGATTATGCCCGGACGCAACAGGACTTCGGGCCCGACAATCCTCAGACCGCAGCGGCGCTGGCACTTCTTGCCAAACACGTTAGCCAGGACGGCTCGCGAACAAGCGAGGTACTTTCGCTCGTTGAGCAGCTTGAACGCATCGACATACACGCATTCGGTCCAGACCACGAAGAAGTGGCATTTGCTTTGCAATGGCAGGGTGCCGTCCTGTTGGACCTCGGCGACTCAGCTGAAGCCCTGCGCCGACTTGAGCGAAGCCTGGCAATCTATGAGTCCGCGTCGGGAGGCGAGCAAGCAGTGCATTGGATCGGGATCGTACTCAGTCGGATCGGCATGGCACGAAACAATCTCGGCGACCTACAGGGGACGCTTGATGCGACGACGCGCGCGCTGTCTATCAGTGAATCGCTCTATGCCCCCGATAGCTATCGGCTGGGAATTGCACACAATAACCAGGGACTTGCCCTCAAGGATATGGGCGTTTATGGGCAGGCGCTCCATCATTTCGAGAAGGCGCTGGCTATCACCGGCAAAGCATTGGGAGAAAACGACCGCCGCGTGACACCGATAATCGGAAATATCGGGTGCCTCGATCTGATCCTCGGTGATCTGGAGGCGGCCGAGGCAATGTTCCAACGTCGTCTAGTTCTCGTCGAACAAAGAGCGGACAAGGATCAGGACGAGAAATCTCGTGCTTTGAACGATCTGGCTCGTCTCCATGACGAAAAAGGAGAGTTCGAACGGGCTGTGCAGCTGTACGAGCAAAGCTTGAACCTCATGCGCAATTCGCCGGTGCCGGATAGCGCCGCCCGCGCCACCGTGCTCAACAATCTGGCGGTAACCCACGAAAGCTTGCGCCACTATGCCGAAGCCATTCGGCTGCACGAGCAGGCGCTTTCGCTTCGGGAGCGAGCGGTGGGGGAAAACTCGCCGGCCGTCGCGCTGAGCTTGACCAATCTGGCGGTCGCCAGGACAGATAGTGGTGTCGATGCCTCGGCGAGCCTTCCGTTGCTGTTCCGGGCCGTCGGGATCTATTCGTCTACGGGGCACCGGGAGGGCCTCTGGCAGACGCAGAACGCCCTTCGTCAGACTTATCAAAACCTCGGTAAATACGAGTTGGCGGTACTGTGGGGAAAAGAGTCCGTTAATACGTTGCAAAGCTTGCGCGGCGAGTTATCGCCTTTGGCAGGCAGTATGCAGGCGGCGTTTCTTGAAAAGAAGTCCGACGTCTACCAGGAGTTGGCTGATCTGCTGATATCCCAAGGTCGAGTCGACGAGGCGCAACAGGTCATGCAGGCGTTAAAGGAATACGAACTGTTTGAGAGCCTGGATCAGCGCGCTGGCGCACCGCCACGTTTTGCTGACTTGTCGCTCACCGAGTTGGAAGATCGCGCATCACGCCAATTCGGCCTGTTTCGCGACCAGGTTGCCGCTTTGAACTCCGAACGTCGCCAATTGGAGGCGCGCCGTCGATCCGGACATCTTGATGCGGATGGGGCGATTCGGCTTGAGGAGATCACGCAGCGACGGCTGCCCGCGGCAGAGCAGGCGATGTCGAGTTTCCTCGGACAACTGGAAACGGAATGGGCTCCGCGAAAAGAAGCAGAGCATCGTGCGAAAGCCTCGTCCCGGTTGCGACTGGCGATCGAGTCCTTGTCGGTTTCGGAACCGCAGGCACGGGCTGTTGGGTTGCAATACCTCTTGGCAGAGGACCGGCTATCTATCATCCTGACTGCTCCCGGTGTTCCTCCGATCGCTAAGCAGGTTGCGATTGATCGGGCGCAGTTGCGCAGACAAGTCGGCGCACTGCAATTGTTGCTGGCAAATTCGGAGAGCGACCGCGATCGTATTGAAGCGGCCTTGATCGCGTTGCATGGCATTCTTTTCGGGCCATCCATTGCCAACGAGCTTAGGCGAGTTGGAGCACGAACGCTAAGGAAACGCTGAACAAATCGCGTT
>Ga0208938_1000577_pt1 | contig 26603 bp, 15 predicted proteins | sample AD_UKC125_MetaG_FD_184434 | JGI IMG/M metagenome (GOLD analysis project Ga0208938, IMG submission 184434) | Active sludge microbial communities of municipal wastewater-treating anaerobic digesters from USA - AD_UKC125_MetaG (SPAdes) (version 2) | ecosystem: Engineered > Bioreactor > Anaerobic >...
TCCTGGAGTTCATGGACGAGTTGCGGGCGGACGCCGTCCTGCAGCGCAAGCTCTACAGCCTGCCCAACGTCGAGGTCATCCTCAGCGCCAAGACGACCGAGGTGCTCGGCAACGGTGAGCAGGTCACCGGCTTGGACTATGAGGACCGCACGACCGGGGCGTCGAGGCACCTGGATCTCGAGGGGATCTTCGTCCAAATCGGCTTGCTGCCCAACACCGAGTGGCTCGCCGATGCGCTCACCCTCACCCCGCGCAAGGAGATCGTCATCGACGACCGCGGTCAGACGTCAGCCACCGGGATCTTCGCCGCCGGCGACTGCACCACGACCCCCTACAAGCAGATCGTCATCAGCCTCGGCGCCGGGGCGACCGCTGCTCTCGGGGCCTTCGACCACCTCATCCGGTCAACGGCGCCGGAGGCCAGCCTCGTCGACGCCTGATGGCCGGAGGCGATCCGGCCGGCTGGCGGCATACTGAGGCGGTGCAGAGGCGGCCATGAACCTTCGTGACCTGCAATATCTCGTCGCCGTGGCCGACCACCGGCACTTCGGACGGGCGGCGACGGCGTGTGCGGTGAGCCAGCCGACGCTCTCGACCCAGCTGAAGAAGCTCGAGGTCGAGTTGGGGGTTCAGTTGGTTGAGCGGGGCGGCCGGGCCGTCATCCTCACCCCCGTCGGTGACCAGGTCGTCGCCCGGGCCCGAGCGGTGCTCGCCGAAGGCGAAGCGATCCGCCGGATCGCCCGCCAGGCCCAGGACCCGCGAGCCGGGCGACTGGCCCTCGGGGCCTTCCCCACGATCGCGCCCTACCTCTTCCCGCACGTCCTCGGTGAGTTGCGTCGGCAACTGCCCGACGTCGAGTTGCTGCTCGTCGAGGACAAGACCGCTGCCCTGCTCGCCCAACTGCGCGAGGGGTCGCTCGACGCGGTCGTCGTCGCCCTGCCGGTGGACGAGGAGGGCTTGCACGCCGAACCGCTCTTCCGGGAGGCCCTGCTGTTGGCCGCGCCGGCGACGCACCCCCTCGGCCGGGACACCTCGCCGGTCGGGTTGGAGGACCTCGCGGGGGAGAGCGTGCTGCTGCTCAGTCGCGGCCACTGCCTGCGCGAGCAGGCCCTTGCCGTATGCCGCGCGGCCGGCGCCGTCGAGCGCCCCGGCTTCCGGGCGACCAGCCTGGACACCTTGCGGCACATGGTCGAGGCGGGCCTCGGCCTGACGATCCTGCCCCGCCTGTCACTCCCGGAAGCCCGAGAGTTGCCGCCGGAGGTGGTCGTGCGCGAGTTCCGCGAGCCGACGCCTTATCGCGATCTGGCCCTGGTCTGGCGGGTGGGCAGCGTGCGGGACGCCCTGTTGCCGGAGGTGGCTCAACTGTTGCGCCGGCTGCCGACCGGGCTGGTGACGCCGCTCTAGCGGTAGCCGAGCTGCGCGTCCGGGAAGCTGGACAGCCGCGAGATCTTGACCGGTTCAAGATAACGGGGGATAGTGGCGCTATGCCCGCTCACACGGAGGTGGCCCGCGCGTTGCGCGATGCCGGGCTGCGGGTCACCCAACCGCGACTGGCCGTGTTGGCGGCTGTTCACGACCATCCGCACTCCGACACCGAGGGCTTGATCGTTGCCGCTCGGGCCGAGCTGGCGGGGGTGTCCCATCAGGCGGTCTACGACGTCCTGCGCGCGCTGACGGACGCCGGGCTGGTGCGCCGGATCCAACCCCCGGGGTCCATCGCCCGCTACGAGGCCCGCGTGGGCGACAACCACCACCATCTCGTCTGCCGGCACTGCGCCTCGATCATCGATGTCGACTGTGCGGTGGGCGAGCGCCCCTGCCTCACCGCGTCCGACGACCACGGCTACGTCATCGACGAAGCCGAGGTCGTCTATTGGGGGACCTGCCCGGCGTGCCTCGCCGGGAGCCCCCCGCCCAGTTCCTCCGACACCCGCTCCACCCACCACCCCGAAGGAAGTGAGCCATGACCGATCACGACGCTGCTGTTGGCGACCCGACGTCCGACCTGAGCGAAGCCAGCTGCCCCGTGGCGCACGCCCGTCCCCAGCACCCCACCGAGGGGTCCGGCAACCGGACCTGGTGGCCCAACCAGCTCAACCTTCGAATCCTCGCGACCAACCCGCCCGCCGGGAACCCCATGGCCGCAGGCTTCGACTACGCAGCGGCGTTCGGTGCGCTCGACCTGCCGAGCGTCAAGCGCGACATCGAGTCGGTGCTGACCACCTCGCAGCCGTGGTGGCCCGCCGACTACGGCCACTACGGGCCGTTGATGATCCGGATGGCCTGGCACAGCGCTGGGACCTATCGGGTCAGCGATGGCCGAGGGGGCGCCGGGGCCGGACAGCAGCGGTTCGCACCACTCAACAGTTGGCCGGACAACGCCAACCTCGACAAGGCACGCCGGGTGCTGTGGCCGGTCAAGAAGAAGTACGGGCGCGCCCTGTCCTGGGCCGACCTGATGATCCTCGCCGGCAACGTCGCCCTTGAGTCGATGGGGTTCACCACCGCCGGGTTCGGCGGGGGCCGGGCCGACGTCTGGCAGGCTGACGAGGAGGTCTACTGGGGGCCCGAGGACACCTGGCTCGGAGACGAGCGCTACACCGGCGACCGCGACCTGCAGAACCCGCTGGCCGCCGTGCAGATGGGTCTGATCTACGTCAACCCCGAAGGCCCCAACGGCAATGCCGACCCGCTGGCCTCCGCCCGCGACATCCGTGAGACGTTCGCCCGGATGGCGATGAACGACGAGGAGACCGTCGCGCTCACTGCCGGCGGGCACACGTTCGGCAAGGCGCACGGCGCCGACGACCCGAACCGTTACGTCGGGCCGGAGCCGGAGGGTGCCGACCTCGCCGCGCAGGGTCTGGGCTGGCTCAACAGCAAGAACGCCGGCAACGGCGTCGACACGATCACCAGCGGCCTGGAAGGGGCCTGGACGCCCACTCCGACGACCTGGGACAACGGGTTCTTCGAGACGTTGTTCCGGTATGACTGGGAGTTGACCCGGAGCCCGGCAGGCGCCCAGCAGTGGCGGCCCAAGGGTGGTGCGGGCGCGTCGGACGTTCCCGATGCCCACGACCCGAACGTCCGGCATGCACCGATGATGACCACCGCCGACATGGCGATGCGCGTCGACCCGGTCTACGAGCAGATCTCCCGGCGCTTTCTTGAGCACCCGGACGAGTTCGCCGACGCCTTCGCTCGGGCGTGGTTCAAGCTGACCCACCGCGACATGGGGCCGATCGAGCGCTACGTCGGTTCCGAGGTGCCCGCCGAGCGGTTCATCTGGCAGGACCCGGTGCCGGCCGTCACCCACCCGTTGATCTCTGACGCCGACGCGGCAGACCTCAAGCGAACGATCCTCGCGTCCGGCCTGTCCGTCCCCGCCTTGGTCGGGACGGCGTGGGCGTCGGCGGCCACCTTCCGCGGCGGTGACAAGCGCGGCGGCACCAACGGGGCGCGAATCCGGCTGGAACCTCAAAACGGTTGGGACATCAACGAACCCGAGCGGCTGGCCTCCGTTCTGACCACCCTCGGTGGTATCCAGGAGACCTTCAACGCTGCCCACCCCGCGGGTCCGCACGTGTCGATGGCCGACCTCATCGTCCTCGGTGGCAATGCCGCGGTCGAGCAGGCCGCCCGCAATGCCGGCGTCGAGGTCACCGTGCCCTTCCGTGCGGGTCGCGGCGACGCGGTCCAGGAGATGACCGACGTCGAGTCCTTCGAGGTCCTCAAGCCCGCCGCCGACGGCTTCCGCAACTACGCCGGCAAGGGCCTGCGGCTCCCCGCCGAATACCACCTCGTCGACCGGGCTAACCTGCTCACGCTCAGTGCTCCCGAGATGACGGTGCTCGTCGGCGGGCTGCGGGTGCTGGGTGCCAACTACCAGGGGTCCCGTCTCGGTGTCCTCACCGATCGCACCGACACCCTCTCGAACGACTTCTTCACTAACCTGCTCGACCTCGGCATCCACTGGACGCCGACCGACGAGGCCCAGGACACGTTCGAGGGCCGGGACCGGGCCACCGGCGAGGTCCGATGGACCGGCAGTCGGGTCGACCTGGTCTTCGGTTCCAACTCCGAGTTGCGAGCACTTGCCGAGGTCTATGCGAGCGACGACGCCCAGGCGAGCTTCGTCCACGACTTCGTCGCTGCGTGGGACAAGGTGATGAACCTCGGGCGGTACGGCCGCGACTGAGCCTGTTGCCCGACGGACGGGCCCGGTGGTGGTTACGCCACCGGGCCCGTCCGTGAGCCTGTCCGTCCGTCTGGAGGCCGGTCGACCGGACGCCGTTCGGTAGCGGATTTGGCTGCCGGCCTGCGCCCGACTACCCTGAGCAACGACCAATGACCGCCGGTTGTCGTGCCGTCCGCCAGGAAACTGGAGGCCGGGATGACCGAAGGTCCCGCCACGAGGCGGGCGACCAGCGCAGGCCACGCAAGCACCCGGCATACCTCTTGGTATGCCGCGAAGCCCCGTGCGCCTCGCGCCGGGGCTTTTCTCGTGGGGGACTTCGCAGCCCGAACCGGCGTCGCACCGCTAGGTAAAGGAGGCCCGATGGCCACCGCTGCCAAGTCAGCAGCCATCGCCGAGCTGACGGACGCGTTCCGTAGTTCGGGCGCGGCCGTGCTCACCGAGTACCGCGGTCTGACCGTGAAGCAGCTGACCCAGCTGCGCTCCTCGATGCGCGACCACGCCACCTACGCCGTGGTGAAGAACACCCTCACCGAGATCGCTGCGAAGGAGGCCGGAGTCACGGCCTTCGACGGGCAACTCGCGGGCCCGTCGGCTATCGCCTTCATCACCGGTGACCCGGTCGAAGCGGCCAAGACGTTGCGGGACTTCGCCAAGGCCAACCCCCTGCTCGTCATCAAGAGCGGCATGCTTGACGGCAAGCCGCTCACCGCCGACGACATCCGCAAGCTGGCCGACCTTGAGTCCCGTGAGGTGCTCCTGGCCAAGCTGGCAGGCGCCCTGCAGGCCTCGCTGTCCAAGGCCGTCTACCTGTTCGCGGCTCCGCTTTCGCAGGCCGCGCGCACCGTTGACGCCTTGCGCGCCAAGGTTGCCGAGTCCGCTCCGGTCGCTGACGCGCCCGCCGCGGCCGCGGCCCCGCAGGACGAGGTTCCGCAGGACGAAGTTCCCGCGGACGCTGCGCCGGCTGACGCCGACGCGGTCGCCGCTGTGCAGGACAGCTCCACCGACGACGCCTGAGTGGCGACGTCTTCCATCACCCGCCACTCACTGGCACCAAGAGAAAGGATCGCCACCATGGCGAAGCTCAGCACCGAGGAGCTCCTCGAGGCTTTCAAGGAAATGACCCTCATCGAGCTCTCCGAGTTCGTCAAGCAGTTCGAGGAGACCTTCGGGGTCACCGCTGCTGCTCCGGTTGCCGTCGGCGTTGCCGCGGTTGGCGGCGGCTCGGCTGACGCCCCGGCCGAGGAGGAGAAGGACGAGTTCGACGTCGTCCTCGTTGCCGCCGGCGACAAGAAGATCCAGGTCATCAAGGAGGTTCGCACCCTCACCTCCCTCGGCCTGAAGGAGGCCAAGGACCTCGTCGACGGCGCGCCCAAGGCCGTCCTGGAGAAGGTCGACAAGGTTGCCGCCGAGAAGGCGAAGGAGCTCCTCGAGGGCGCCGGCGCCACCGTCGAGCTCAAGTGAGCTGACGCGGCATACGCCGTCGCACGCACTGCTGACGCGGGGCGGGTCCATTGGGACCCGCCCCGCGTTGTCGTTGGCGCAGTAGCGTGCCCGCGCTCAGGCCAGTGCCCGCGCCCTTGCGCGTACTCGTGCGCGTGGTCGGGGTCGCTGCGGCTGCTAGCGGCGCGTCTCGGCGTGCCGGACGCACGTCCGGGCCGCTGGGCGCGCCTCCAACCGGGCGAGCGGGATGGGTTCACCACACACCTCGCACCTGCCATAGGTCCCGTCGCTGACGCGCTCCAGGGCTGCTTCCACCTCGTCGAGCCGATCGCGGGTCTGGGCCGTGATCGCCGCGAGTTGGGAGCGCTCGTAAGCGATCGTCTGGCCTTCCGGGTCGTGTTCGTCATCGGCGTTGGAGTCGCGCGAGGCCTCGAACAGGGCATCCATGTCCGCGGAGAGTTCCGCAATCCTGGCCATGAGGGACTCGAGGTCCTCGCGCAGGAGGGCGACTAGGTCAAGTCCCGTGGTGTGGTGTCATTCCGTTGCTTCCTGGGGTGGGTGGTGGTCAGGCGGTGAGGTAGAGCTCGGGGCGTGCGGGCTCGGCGGTCTCGTGGAGGGTGTGGACGAGTTTGCGCATGGAGATGTCGGAGAGGTAGCGGCGTTCGCCGTAGGACCATTCTTCGTGCTGTTCTTGGAGGACGGCGCCGATGAGGCGGGTCACGGCGTCGCGGTCGGGGAAGATCTGGACGACGTCGGCGCGGCGTTTGATCTCCCGGTTCAGCCGCTCGAGTGTTATCTTGAGCCACTGGCCGGGCTGGTGCCTTGACCTGCGGTTTTTCGTGCTGGACGTGTCCGGGACGAGGGTGTTCGGGGGCGTGTCCGGGCTCGTCGTCAGGGGCGGTTTTCGAGTGGGTCTCGGGCGTGTCGCGCGCGCTGGTCGCCGAGGGCTTGGGCGAGGGCGTGCCGCAGTTGCTGGTTGTCGGCCTCCAGTTCGCCGATCCTTTGGTGTGCGAGTTGCAGGCGTTGCCTGAGGGAGCTGTCGCTGGCGGCCTGCCGGGCGGGCACGGCAGGGACTGTCGTCCGCCGTGGGCGTTCCGCGCGGATCTGGGCGAGCAGGTCGGCCTGGGTGTACAGCCAGGATCGGGATACCCCGGCGCGCTGCGCGAGCACGCTGACCGTGATGGTCTGCTCGGTGGTGGCCAGGTGCCGCAGGGTGCTGACGGCACGGCGACGGGTCTGCTCCGCGCGGGAGCGGGCGGCCTTGGCGAGGTGGCGGCTGTTGTCAGCTCTCATCGTTCTCCTCGGGGTGTTCGAGCGCGGTGATGATCGACTCGAGGTTGCTCAGCACGTCCTGGTTCATCTGGGCCACTCGGGTCCGGCCTTGGGCCTCGGCGCGGGTGATCAGTTCGATGACCTGGGCGCGGTGCTCGCGGTGAGCGGGCAGGTGGGTCGCGGTGGTCAGGAACATCGGGCAGGTCAGGCACGCGTTGGCGTGGGGACATGCCTTGTGGATCGGCAGGGCGCAGTGCCCGTTGGGCAGTGCCTGGGTCGCGGCGGCGAGGCGGTGACCGGTCCAGGCGGCGTCGGCCAGCGGGCTGCCCGGTTCGCTGGGGATGGCGGCGCCGGTGATGTCGACCTTGCGGGCGGCGTCCCAGTGCCGGCGGACGGTGTCGTCGTGCAGCCTGGCGTAGTGGGCCGTCATCTGTGACGAGTCGTGGTCCAGGATGCGGCGCACGACCTCTTGGGGCACGTCCCGGTTGATCAGTCGAGTGCCCAGGGTGTGCCTCCACTGGTGCGGGGTCAAGTGCACGCGATGGGCGTGTTCGTCTCGTACGTCGAGGGATTCGAGCCACCGATACAACGCGGCCCGGTAGGTGGAGGTGCTCAGCGGGATGGCCCGGTCGGGGTTCTTCGTCGGCCGCGGGAACAGCACCGGCGGCGCGGTGGCCTCGGCGGTGAGGCGTGCCTGTTGGGCACGAATCAGGGTGTGCAGTTCCTCGTCGAGGGGGACGAGGGCCTCACGGTTCATCTTGTGGTTGACGTAGCGCAGGTAGGGCGCGCCTTTGGGGTCGGTGACCAGGCAGTCGTAGGACAGCCTGGTCGCGTCGCCGACGCGCAGCCCGCAGCGGATCAGGATCAGGGTGATCACCGCCCCGGCAGGGTCGGACCAGGCCGCGATCGCGGTCGGCGCCTCGAGCTGGGCCATCACATGCTCGGCCACCGCGCGCGGCCCGCGCTGCGGGCGGGGCGGGTTGTCGTCGGTGAACAGGGCCGCGGTCGGGTGCAGCGGCGCCCAGCCCCGCTGCCGGACGGCCTCGAGGAAGCCGCGCAGCTGCCCGATGTGGACCTGGCGTCGGTGGGCGGTTGGGACGCCGGTGGAAAGGTCGGCCAAGTAGCCCTCGAGCACGACCCGGGTGAGCGCCTGCGGAGCGTCGATCCGTGCCTGCTGCAGGTAGCCGGCGAGCCGGGTCACCGCGGTCAGGCCGCGGCGGACGGCCTCGAGCCCGACACCGGTGGCCAGCCGTTGCCGGGTCCACCGTTTGGTCGCCTCACGCAGCCACGGCTGGGCGATCCGGGTGAAGTCGAGGGTGAGGTTGCCGGGATAGCCGAGCCGGCGCAGCTGCCATACCTCGCGCGGGTACTCGGCCACCCAGCCGCTGCCGGCGGCGAGGTCGGCGACCCGTTGATGGGCGTACACGAGCAGGCCACGGCCGTTGCTGTCGCGTCGCCCGGACGCGGTGAACGCCTTACGCCAGGACCGCTCGTCCCCGTCGCGCAGGCTGGGAACGTCGGCCTCGAGCAGGAACGACACGAGGCGCCCTACGACCTCCGGAGGTGTCCGGCTGGCACGCTCGTCGTGCCGACACTGGATGACGTAGGCCAGCTCCCAGCGCAGCGGCTCAGGCAGCCGGGCCAGGACGATCACCTGGTCCGAGGGAACCCGGAGCGCGGCGAACTCACGAGCGAACACCACCGGGTCCGGGCGCCCGTTCGCGCGCCACGTGCTGTGGTGGGCGTGACATAACGGCCCGGCCGCTTGCGGCCACAACAAGCATCCCGGGACGTGGCACGCCTCGGCGACCGGCGCCTTGATCGGCGGTGGCCCCGCGGCGAGCCACTGCTCGAAGTCGGGGCGCCCGGAACGTTCCCACCCTTGAGCATGTAACTGGCACAGACCTTTTCGTGCTACCCCGTACCCGCACGCCTCGACCCGGCAGGCCCGGTTCGGGCGCTGACGTGCCCAGCCCGGATCGGTGCTCGCAACGAACTCGTCCACATCGGGCCGGCCCGCCTTGGCCCACCGGTGGTGGTGCCCGGCGCACATCCCGTGCCCGCGGGCCAGCCGCTGACAGCCTTCGACCAGGCATGGCCCCGCGGAGTAGGCCGGGTCGTTCACGCCGACCACGATCCGGTCGGCCGCGAACTCCGGCCGCAGCGCCGTGCGGACCCGAGCCGTCCACGCTGCCTCGCTGCCGCGGCCGGTGCGTAGCGGCAGCACGATAGCCGAGGTCACGACACGTCCTCGGTCAGCACACCGGCACGGGTGAGCGCGGCCCGGGTGTCGGCCACGGTCAGGTGCGCGTACGTGCTCGAGGTCGTGGCCACCGACGCGTGCCCCAGCAGTGAGGAGACGACCTCGACCGGCACATCGGAGCGCAACAGCCCGGTCGCGTACGTGTGCCGCAGCCAGTGCGGGTCGAAGTCGATCCCGGTCCGGGCACGCAGCCGCCGGACCAAGTCGTACACCGCCGCGTACTTCAGCGGTGAACCGACGCGCCCACCCCACAGATTGACGAAGACGTAGTCACTGTCGAGCTCGCCGTACTCCTCGATCAGGTAGTCGGCGTAGCACCGGACCAGCGAGGCCGGGACCGGGATCGTCCGCGGGACCAACGATTTGGAGCGGGCCCGGTTGTCGTTGTCACGGGCGATCACCCGCACCTGCCGCTCGGCCGCGTCCCAGTCCTCATGCCGCAGCCCGAGCGCCTCACCGACTCGCATCCCAGTGCTCGCGAGCACCTCGAGCAGCAGCCGGTCCCGGCGCCGCTGGCACGCCCCGATCAGCGCCTCGACCTCCTGCCGGTCGAGGGTGCGCGGTGTGCGCCGTCCAGCCCGGACCCGCACCACCGGCGCGGCGACCGGCCTGGACTTGCTCACGTGGTGCAGGAACCCGCGAGCCCCGCCCCGCCGGCCCGCAGGGCGCCACACGCTCAACGCGGCGTGCACCGCAAGCCCGGACCGGCTCGCGTGCTGGTACATCGACCCGACCGCCGCGAGCTTGCGGTTGATCGTCGCAGCCGAACAATGCTCGCCCAGCGGCAGCACCGCCACCCCTGCGCCACGCGCTGAAGGTGGCAGCCGCAGCCACGCCACGAACGCCGCGACGTCCTCGACCGACACCGCGGCCCAGTCCAGCGCACGACCGGCGAGGAAGGCGAACCAGTCCCTCAGGTCATGGGCGTACGCCTTGACCGTGTTCGGCGACCGTCCCGCATCGGTCAAGAACGACAGGAACCGCTCGGCCGGCTCCACGAGCTGCCCGTCCTCACCGACCACCGTCCACGACTCACGCCGCGAGCCGGACACCACCACTCGAGCAACGAACACCGAACCTCCCACGACCATGCCTGCTGGACGGCTGCAGATAAGCACGTCCAGCACGCACGATGGGGGACCGATCCAGGCCATCGGCTACATCAACGACACCCTGAAGCTGGCTCAAGATAACGATGGGATTGTTCGACCAGACTTTCTGCCAGTGCTCGCGGGGCAGCGCCGCGAACCCGGTCATGTCTGGTTCTGCGGCCTCGAGCATGGCGGCGATCTCGGGGAATGAGCCGCGGAGGCTGTCGGTGACGGCCTGGTATTGGGCGGTGACGGCTTCGGTGGTGGTCTGCGCGAAGATCGTCGAGATCAGCGCGTTGACCGGCTTGGAGCGGGCGGAGCCAATCTTCTGGGTGACGTTGCGGGCGAAATGGACCCGGCATCTCTGCCATCCCGCGCCAGGCAGGATCGCCTTGACCGCAGCTTTCAGGCCGGCGTGCGCGTCGGAGGTGACCAGGATGACGCCGAGCGGGTCGGCATCGGTGGCGACCTTCAGTCCGCGCTCGCGCAGCGAGCGGAGGAACTCGGTCCAGAAGTCCGTCGTCTCCGCGTCGCCCAGCGCCATTCCGAGGATCTCCCGCCGGCCTTCGCCGCTGACACCGGTCGCGACGACGAGGGCCTGCGAGACGACCCGGCCGCGATGGCGGACGTCGAGGTAGGTGGCGTCGAGGAACAGGTAAGGGAACCAGGTGTGATCGATCCGCCGGTGCAAGAACTCGTGGACCGCTTCGTCGATCTCGCCGCAGATCCGCGACACTGTCGAGCGGGAGATGCCGGTGTCGTTGCCCAACGCGCGGACCAGATGCTCGACCTTGCGGGTGGACACCCCGTCGATCCAGGCCTGGCAGATCACCGCGTAGAGCGCTTTGTCGACCCGCCGCCGCGGGTGCAGCAGCGAGGGGAAGAACGACCCCTCCCGCAGCTTCGGGAGCTGAAGGTCCACCTCCCCGGCCGGGGTGGCGAGCGTCTTCGGGCGGGTGCCGTTGCGGCGGGTCGTCCGCTCCGGGGAACGCTCGTAACGGGCGGCGCCGATCTTCGCCGTTGCTTCCGCGTCGACGAGGTCTTGCAGCCCGGCCTGCAGCATCCGGCGGAACACGTCCTGATGCGCGAGCTCGGGATCGGCGAGGACTTCGCCGATCAGGGTCGAAAGGGCAGACTGGTACTGGGTCATCGTGGGATCTCTCCTTTGCTTCTTGCCGGAAACAACTGGTCATCCCACGGTGGCCCTCCATCGTCTATGACGATGAGAGCCCCGCAGGAATTGACACCACGCTATGGGACTCACCCCCCAGAGGCCGGAAACTGCCCGCATTCGGGGCCAAACGCGTGCACCATCCGGCCCCCAGTACGGCTAGTGCTCACCCAGCACCAACGGGGTGATCAGCGGCGTGGCCCAGGCCACGTGCGTCCCCCGCGCCCGCAGGCCGTAACTCGGGCCGGGACCCCTCGGCCGCCCAGACCTGGCATCCCCCACGCCCGACGCCCCAGATGCGGCGTCCCCCTCGAGCATGTTCCGGCCCAGAGGCCGGAAACTGCCCGGGTTCGGGGCCAAGAGCGTGCACTATCCCGCCCCCAGTACGGATAATGCTCACCCAGCGCCCGATCAGAGGGCCGCCCCCGACCAGCGGGACGCGCCCGACCAGGGGGACGCCCCCGACCAGCGGGACGCGCCCGACGGAGGGACGCGTTCGACCAGGGCGACGTGCCCGACGCAGAGCGCCCCACGGAGCCGGGCCGCCAGGGGCCGGCGAGCACGTCGCCACCTACTGGCCCGCCGGCGGACAGCATCGTGACGGGATCTGGCGATTTGCGAGGGCCGGTCCATGGACTGGCAGCCGGCGGACAGCGGCGTGACCTTGAGGACGCCGACGCTGCCGCCCGCGGGGTGCGAGAGCAGGCGGCCAACGACTGTTGCTCGGCCAGGGAAGTCCCAGCTACCCTGAAGGGGTGCATCCGTATTTCCTGTGACGGCTGAGCAGGGCCCCGCGCTCGTTGAGTGATCCGAGCAAGCGGCGGTCCGCTCGTCCCTGACCCCTCTGGGTCGCCGTCAATCCCGCACCCGCCGCCGCCGCGCGGACCATTTGGTGCGCCACCTCGAAGGATGCAGAATGCTCACCCCTCCCACCCACCTACCGGCGCGGCAGCGCGCCCAACTCATCGCCACCGACGTCTCGGTGATGCGCGGGGCCACCCGCGTGCTGAACCACGTGAACCTCACCGTGACCCCAAGCTCCCGAATCGCGATCATCGGCGAGAACGGCCGCGGGAAGTCGACGCTCCTGCAGGTTCTCGACGGCAGGCTGACCCCGGACGCCGGCATCGTGCAACGCATCGGAACCCTCGGCTTCGCGGAGCAGGAGATGCCCGCCCGTGACGATCGGACAGTCGGCCAGGCCATCCGGGAAGCGATCGCCGATGCCCTCGCCGCCCTGGCCTGGCTGGACGCGGCGGCCGGCCTGCTCGCCGCCGATGCGCCCGGTGCGGCTGAACAGTATGCCTCCGCCCTGGAGCTCGCCGAACTGCTGGACGCCTGGGACGCCGAACGTCGCGTGCGGATCGCACTGGAAGCCCTCGACGCCGAAACCGACCCGACCCGCCTGCTCGCCGACCTCTCGGTCGGGCAACGGTATCGAGTGCGGCTGGCCTGCCTGCTCGGCTCGGACGACGACTTCCTGCTCCTCGACGAGCCGACCAACCACCTGGACGGATCCGGGCTGGAGTTCCTGACCGGGCAACTCCGGTCACGGCCGGGCGGTGTCGTCCTGGTCACCCACGACCGCGCGCTGCTGTCCGACATCGCCGAAACCGTCCTCGACCTCGACCCGACACCGGACGACCGGCCCCGCCTCTACGGCAGCGGGTACGTCGGATACTGCGAGGGCCGGCAGGCCGAACGTGACCGCTGGGAACTGGAGTACGAGCGCCAGCAGACCGAGCACGCCCGGCTGCGGGATGATCTCAGCGCGGCGCAGAACCGCCTGGTCAGCGGGTGGCGTCCGGAGAAGGGCACCGACAAGCACGGACGCGCTACCCGTGCCGGCGGGATCGTGCAGAGCGTGCACCGCCGGCGTCAGGAGCTCCAGGCGCACGCGGTGACCGTGCCCGAGCCGCCCCAGCGGTTCAGGTTCCCGGACCTGCCGACCAGGACCGGCGCCACGCTGCTGGACGCCGAGGGCGTCAGCGTCGCCGAGCGGCTGGCTGGCCCAGTCACGTTCTCGCTGTCGCACCGCGGTCGGTTGGTGGTGACCGGCCCCAACGGCTCGGGCAAGTCGACCCTGCTGCTGGTGCTGGCTGGTGAACTGGCGCCCAGCACCGGTTCGGTGCGTAGACCCGGGCACCTCCGGCTCGGATTCCTGCACCAGGAAACCGCCCTGCCAACGCATCGGCGGGCGAGCGAGGCCTACGCGTCCCACGTTGACGCGCTCGTCGCGGCGGGAACCCTCCCGGCGTCGGATGCCGTCGGGCTGTCCCAGCTCGGCCTGCTGCGTCCTCGGGAAACGGGCAAGCCGATCGGCGCGTTGTCGATGGGGCAACAACGCCGGCTCGACCTGGCGTTGGTGCTCGCCACCAAACCGCAGGTGCTGCTGCTGGATGAGCCCACCAACCACCTGTCGATCGCCCTGGTCGACGAGTTGACCGAGGCGTTGGGCGGGACGCCGGCGGCGGTGGTTCTTTCCACGCACGATCGGCAACTGCTTCGAGACGTCGATGACTGGCCAACAATGCGGCTGAACCTGGGGTCCGCAAGGGCCCTTTCGGGTCACCGGGCTTGAAGGCTGGACGCGGGGCCCACCCGAGCACCCTCGAGCCAGCGGCTTGCAGGCCGCCCGGGAGCACCGCGGATTGGTAGAACGAACCGCTCAACTGCGATTCCGGACCGTTGAATCGTTGAAGGCGCGGTTCAGCGTGTCGGATTACCAATCCTTCGCGTGCACTCGCCCCAGCCGGGACTCTGCAAACAGGTGCGCGGTCCGATATGCCCGGCCCGGCTCAGGTGTACAGCGGGTTCGAGCCCGCCGGCGGCCGCTCGTCGTGGCGAACCGGGTCGGGCGGCGTCCCGTCACCGAAGGGTGAACCGCCGAGCTCCTCGCGGCCGTGCGAGGTGAGCAGCCCACTCAGGTCGGGCCCGACCGGGACCACCTGGGTGGGGTTCACCTCCTTGTGGACGACGTAGTAGTGGGCCTTGATGTCCGGGAAGTCGATGGTGTCGCCGAAGCCAGGGGTCTGGAAGAGGTCGCGGAGGTAGCCCCACAGCACCGGGATCTCGCTGAGCTTCGACCGGTTGGCCTTGAAGTGCCCGTGGTACACCGGGTCGAACCGAACCAGGGTGGTGAACAGCCTGATGTCGGCCAGCGTGATGTGGTCGCCGACCAGGTAGCGCTGCCGAGCCAGCCGCTCGGTGACCTGGTCGAGGGCGTCCCACAGCTCACGGTAGGCGCGCTCGTAGGCGTCCTGACTGGACGCGAACCCGCACCGGTATACCCCGTTGTTGATCTTCGGGTAGATGAGTTCGTTGAGCTCCTCGATCTGGTCGACCAGCCCGTCCGGGTACAGGTCGGGCGCGCCGGGGCGCTGGAACTTACTCCATTCGCGGATGAAGTCAATGGTCATCTGGTCGTAGTCGTTGGTGACCACCTGCCCGGTCGCGACCTCGGCCATCGCCGGCACGGTGATACCGCGCGGGTAGTCGGACACCCGGGCGAAGTAAGCGTCCTGCAGTCGCGGGATGCCCAGCACCGGGTCGACGTCGCCGGGGTAGACCCCGTCGTAGTTCCAGGACCGCACGTCGTGGGTCGGCCCGGCCAGGCTGAGCGAGAACGCGTCCTCCAGACCCATCAGCCGCCGGATGATGACCGCCCGGTTCGCCCACGGGCAGGCCCGCGCCGCCATCAGCCGGTACCGGCCGGCCTCCACGGGCCAAAGCATCCGACCCACCCCACCGGACGTGCCGGGCATCGGTGTCGGTGCCGAACCAGCCGGCACGGACGCCACGATCCGGTCGGCGATGTAGGTGACGTCGCGGGTGAAATCGCCCTCGGTCGACGCGTTGCGGGGGTCGCCCGCCCAGTCCTTGGCCATGGCCGCTCCGTTCGTTGATGACTCAACCATCATCGCGCAGAATGGGTCCGGGACAAGCCGAGGCAGCGAGCCAGCCGGGCGTCCCCACCAAGTCCAGCGCTACAGCGCCCGGTAGACCGCCGCAATGTCCTCGTCGCCGGGCGTCCCCACCAAGTCCAGCGCTACAGCGCCTGGTAGACCGCCGCGATGTCCTCGTCGCCGTGGCCGGCGTCGGACGCCTTGGCGAACAGGTCACCCAGGGCGGCGAGCAGGGCGGTGTCCACGTCCACCGCTTCGCTGGCGGCCAGCCGCAGGTCCTTGAGCAGCCCGTCGAGGGCGAAGTTCGGGTCGTAGTTGGCCGCGGCCATCAGGCCGCCCTTGACCGGCACATACTGCGAGTCGGACTGGGTGTCGGCGACCGCCTCGATGAACAGCCTCGGATCGAGTCCCCAGCCGCGCAGCAGAGCCATCGACTGGGCGGTGCCGGCGGTCAGCATGCCGAGCCAGGTGTTGCAGGCCAGCTTGAGCCGGCTCGCGTCGCCGAGCTTCTCGCCGGCCACCACGGTGCGGTCGCCCATGGTGTCGAGCACCGGGCGGGCCCGCTCGATCAGTTCCGGCTCACCGGACACCAGCATCCGCAGCCGGCCGGTCTCGGCCGGGCCTTTCGTCCCCAGCATCATGGCCTCGATCATCTTCACCCCGGCCCGTTCGGCCGCCGCGGCGATCTGGCCCGCCGCCGCCAGCCCAACGGTGGCGCACTGCACCAGCAGGGTGTCATCGCGCCACGAGCCGCGGCTCTGCTCCAGCACCTCGATGACCGCCGGGCCGTCGAACAGGATCGTCAGCACCACGTCGGCGGCGGCCACCGCGTCAGCCGGCGTGTCCGCCACCCGGACGCCGTCGGTGGTCAACGCCTCCGCCTTGTCCCGGCTGCGGTTCCAGGCGGTCACCTCGAACCCGCTGCGCGACAGCGTGCGGGCCACCCCGGCGCCCATGGTTCCGATGCCGAGCACGGCGACTGCCGGCAACGTGGACTGGGTGGTGTCTGCGCGATTGGTCATGGCTTCTCCTCGGGTGGACCTGGTGGTCGGCGACCAGCCGATCAGGCCAGTCTAGGAGCAGTCACACTGCCCGCCACACCCGCAGGAATTCGCCGCGACCAGCCCGGCCGCCACCCCGACCGGGGTGATTGGCAGCGGCCGCGCGCCGACCTGCTCCGGCTCGCCGAACCGGTCGGCATCCCGCCAGTCGGCCAGCGTGTTCAGGGTGCCGGCGTTCTTGTGCGCGGTGGCGACCATCAGCTTGATCCGGTTGAGCTGGTTCACCTCGGAGGCGCCCGGGTCGTAGTCGATCGACACCACGTTGGCCTGCGGGTACTGGCGCCGCAGCTCGGCGAACATGCCGCGTCCGACCACGTGGTTCGGCAGGCAGGCGAACGGCTGGGCGCAGATGATGTTCGGCGTCCCGTGCTCGATCAGCTCAACCATCTCGCCGACCAGCAGCCAGCCCTCACCGGCCTGGGTGCCCAGCGAGATCACCCGCTGCGCCTTGCCGGCCAGCTCCTCGATGGTGTCCGGGACGCCGAACTTGCCGCCGGCCGAGGCCAGCGCCTTGCGCATCGGGCGCTCGTACTGCTCGATCGCCCAGATCGCCAGCTTCTGCCCGAGGCGTCCCTTGCTGGTGCCCAGGCCGAAGGTCTGCCACTTGTAGTCGGCGGTGTACATGCCCTGCAGGAAGAACGCCGTCAACCCGGGCAGGACGGCCTCGCAGCCCTCCTCCTCGATCACCCGTACCGCGTCGTTGTTGGCGTCCGGCTGGAACTTGACCAGGATCTCGCCGACCACCCCGACCCGCGGCTTGCGGGGAATGTCCAGCAGCGGCAACTCGTCGAACTCCCTGACGATCTGCCTGACCAGCCAGGTGTAGCCGACCCGGCGGTTCAGGGTCGGTGAGTAGCCGCCGTAATCGAAGAACTCGCGCGTGATGGCGTCCCAGCGTCGGTACAGCGCCATCGCCGAGCCCTCGTGGCGCTCGTAGGGGCGCACCCGCAGCAGCACGTTCTGCATCAGGTCGCCCAGCACCATGGCCTGGATCGCCCGGTTGGCCATGCCGGCGGTCAGTTCGAAACCGGGGTTGGTCTCCAGGCCCTGGGCGCTGACCGCGAGCACCGGCACCTGCGGGTAGCCGGCGTCCTTCAGGCCCTTGCGGAGCAGGCCGACGTAGTTGGTGGCCCGGCACATGCCGCCGGTCTGGGTGATCGCCACGGTCGACCGGTCGGGGTCGGCGCCGCCGGAGATGAACTTGTTGATCAGCTGGCCGATCACCATGATCGCCGGGTAGCAGGCGTCGTTGTGCACATACTTCAGCCCGCACTCCACGTCATCGTTGGACGCGTGCTCCAGGACCTCGGCGTTGATGCCCGACCGGCGCAGGATCGGCTCCAGCATCCGGAAGTGGATCGGCGCCATCTGTGGCACGTAGACGGTGTGGGTCTGCTTCTCCGCCAGCCCGAAGACCGGGTTCGGCCCGGTGGTGTCGATCTCGGCGCTGGGTTCGAACGCCGGCCGCTCGCGGGTGGCCGCCTGCAGCGACCGCAGCCGGATCCTCGCCGCGCCGAGGTTGGAGACCTCGTCGATCTTCAGCACGGTGTAGACGTCGCCGGCCTTCTCCAGGATCTCCTGCACCTGGTCGGTGGTGACCGCGTCCACCCCGCAGCCGAAGCTGTTCAACTGGACGATGTTGAGGTCGGGCTCGGTGGCCACCTGGGACGCCGCCTCGTAGAGCCGGGTGTGGTAGACCCACTGGTCGCGCACCCGCAGTGGCCGCTCCAAGCCGGAGCTGACCATGCCGTTGGTCAGCGCGTCCTCGCTGAGCACCACCATCCCGAGCGAGGTGATCATTTCCGGAATGCCGTGGTTGATCTCGGGGTCGATGTGGTACGGACGTCCGGCCAGCACCACGCCACGCATGCTGTTCTCGCGCATGTACTGCAGCGCCCGGTCGCCCTCGGCCTTGATGTCGGCGTGCACCTGGTCGAGTTCGGCGTAGCCGGCCGCGACCGCCGCCTTCGCCTCGACCAGAGTGACGTCCCAGTCGGCGAAGGTCTCGACGACCCGCTCGGCGAGCTTCTCGGGATTGTCCAGGTTGACGAACGGGTCCAGGAACCTGACCTCGGGGTCGGTGCGCAGCCGCTCGACGTTCTTGGCCAGCACCTGCGGGTAGAACGCCACGATCGGGCAGTTGAAGTTGTTGTCGGCGTCGGCGAACTGTTTGCGCTCGTAGCTCGCGCACGGCATGAAGATCGTCTTGATGCCCTTGTCGAGCAGCCATTCGATGTGCCCGTGGGCGATCTTGGCCGGGTAGCAGACATTCTCCGACGGGATCGACTCCATGCCGGTCTGGAACAGCTCGTGCGAGCTGCGTCCCGAGATGACCACCTTGAAACCGAGCTCGGTGAGGATGGTGAACCACAGCGGGTAGTCCTCGTACATGCCCAGCGCACGCGGGACGCCGATCTCGCCGCGGGTGGCCTTGGCGTCGGTGAGCCGGCGGTAGCCGAAGATCCGCTTGTACTTGTAGTCGTACAGGTTCGGCACCTCGGACTTCTTCGGCCGGGCGTCCAGGGACGCGCCGCGCTCGCAGCGGTTGCCCGAGACGTGCCGGGAGCCGTCGTCGAAGGTCGAGATGGTCAGTTTGCAGTGGTTCTGGCACAGCTTGCACTGCCGCTGCTCGCTGGTCACGCTGAAGGCGTCCAGATCGCGCGACATCATGGCCGAGACCGCGCCGACGCCCGGGCCGTCCGGGGCGAGGTAGTGCATCCGCGCGGTGAGGGCGGCGCCGTAGGCGCCCATCAGGCCCGAGATGTTGGGACGGACGACCTCGACGCCGGCCTGCAGCTCGAAGGCCCGCAGCACCGCGTTGTTGAGGAAGGTGCCGCCCTGGACGACCACCCGGTCGCCAAGTTCGGACGGGTCGCGCAGCTTCATCACCTTGTACAGGGCGTTGCGGACGACCGAGTAGCTCAGCCCGGCCGAGATGTCGGGCACCGAGGCGCCCTCCTTCTGGGCCTGCTTGACCGAGGAGTTCATGAACACGGTGCAGCGGCTGCCCAGGTCGACCGGGTTCTCAGCGGCCAGCCCCAGCCGGCCGAACTCGCGCACGTCGGTGCCCATGGTCTCGGCGAAGGTCTGCAGGAACGAGCCGCAGCCGGACGAGCAGGCCTCATTGACCGAGATCGAATCAACCGCGCCGTTGCGGATCTTCAGGTACTTCATGTCCTGGCCGCCGATGTCGATGACGCTGGTCACACCTGGGCAGACCGCGGCGGCGGCCCGGAAGTGGGCAATGGTCTCGATCTCACCCTCGTCGGCGTGCAGGGCCGCCTTGACCAGTTCCTCGCCGTAGCCGGTCACGCAGGTGCGGCCGATGTATGCACCCTGGGGCAGCGCGGCGATCACCTCGCGCGCGATGTTGACTGCGGCGGCGGTCGGATCGCCCTTGTTCGAGCCGTAGGTGGAGAAGACGATGGTGCCCTCGGCGTCCAGCACCACCGACTTGATGGTGGTCGAACCGGCGTCGATGCCGAGCCAGACGGGGCCGGAGACGTCCGCCATCGAGCCGATCGGGACAGCGGCCTGGGCGTGCCTGGTGTCGAACTCCGCCCGCTCGGCCGCGTCGACGAACAGCGGCCGCATGCTGCGGGTGGTGACGGCGATCTGGTTGGCGGCCTCCAGACCGGCGGCCAGGTGCGGCAGGCTCAGTGCCGGTCCCATTGCGCTGTACGCCGCACCGAGCGCCACGTACAGCTGGCCATTGTCGGGAGTGATGTACTCGTCCACGTTCTCGCCGAGCGCGCGGACGAAGGCCGCCCGCAGCTCGGGCAGGAAGTGCAGCGGCCCGCCGAGGAAGATCACCTTGCCGCGGATCGGGTGTCCGCAGGCCAGGCCGGCGACGGTCTGGGTGGCGACGGCCTGGAAGACCGAGGCGGCGATATCGGAGTGGGCGGCGCCCTGGTTCAGCAGCGGCTGGACGTCCGACTTCGCGAACACCCCGCAGCGGGACGCGATCGGGTACAGGTTCTGGTAGTCGGCGGCCAGCGAGTTCAGCCCGGCGGCGTCCACCTTCAGCAGGGTGGCCATCTGGTCGATGAAGGCACCGGTGCCGCCGGCGCAGGTGCCGTTCATGCGCTGCTCGGGAACCGGGTGCAGGTAGGTGATCTTGGCGTCCTCGCCGCCGAGTTCGATGATCACGTCGACCTCTGGGTTGAGGTGCTCGATGGCCGCGGTGGCGGCGATGACCTCCTGGACGAACTGGACGCCCATCGCCTTGGCCACGCCCAGGCCGCCGGAGCCGGTGATGGCGACCTTCACCGGGTCGCTCGGGAAGTGTGCCTGCACGTCGCGCAGCAGGTTGGCCAGCTCGCCACGCACGTCGGCGTTGTGGCGGCGGTAGTCACTGAAGACGATCTCGTCCTCGTCGACGACGACGGCCTTCACCGTCGTGGAACCGACATCGAGACCCAGGGACAGGGCGCTGCTCATATCGTGCTTCATCCGGTTGTGCATACAGAACGATCATTCTGGTTGATTCTCACCGTAACCCATCGCCGGCTCACCAGGCCCACCGGGGTTCGAACAAGTTGCCGCGCCGATCCTTGTGGGGTTCGACGCTCCCCGGTCGACAACCCCCGCCGACCGGGGCCGCGGCGCCGAGATCTAGGGTGGGCAGGTGACCGACAAGACAACCAGCCGGCAGGCGATCATCGACGCCGCGGGCGAACTGATTCGCAGCCATGGGGTCAAGTCCCGTGGTGTGGTGTCATTCCGTTGCTTCCTGGGGTGGGTGGTGGTCAGGCGGTGAGGTAGAGCTCGGGGCGTGCGGGCTCGGCGGTCTCGTGGAGGGTGTGGACGAGTTTGCGCATGGAGATGTCGGAGAGGTAGCGGCGTTCGCCGTAGGACCATTCTTCGTGCTGTTCTTGGAGGACGGCGCCGATGAGGCGGGTCACGGCGTCGCGGTCGGGGAAGATCTGGACGACGTCGGCGCGGCGTTTGATCTCCCGGTTCAGCCGCTCGAGTGTTATCTTGAGCCACTGGCCGGGCTGGTGCCTTGACCTGCGGTTTTTCGTGCTGGACGTGTCCGGGACGAGGGTGTTCGGGGGCGTGTCCGGGCTCGTCGTCAGGGGCGGTTTTCGAGTGGGTCTCGGGCGTGTCGCGCGCGCTGGTCGCCGAGGGCTTGGGCGAGGGCGTGCCGCAGTTGCTGGTTGTCGGCCTCCAGTTCGCCGATCCTTTGGTGTGCGAGTTGCAGGCGTTGCCTGAGGGAGCTGTCGCTGGCGGCCTGCCGGGCGGGCACGGCAGGGACTGTCGTCCGCCGTGGGCGTTCCGCGCGGATCTGGGCGAGCAGGTCGGCCTGGGTGTACAGCCAGGATCGGGATACCCCGGCGCGCTGCGCGAGCACGCTGACCGTGATGGTCTGCTCGGTGGTGGCCAGGTGCCGCAGGGTGCTGACGGCACGGCGACGGGTCTGCTCCGCGCGGGAGCGGGCGGCCTTGGCGAGGTGGCGGCTGTTGTCAGCTCTCATCGTTCTCCTCGGGGTGTTCGAGCGCGGTGATGATCGACTCGAGGTTGCTCAGCACGTCCTGGTTCATCTGGGCCACTCGGGTCCGGCCTTGGGCCTCGGCGCGGGTGATCAGTTCGATGACCTGGGCGCGGTGCTCGCGGTGAGCGGGCAGGTGGGTCGCGGTGGTCAGGAACATCGGGCAGGTCAGGCACGCGTTGGCGTGGGGACATGCCTTGTGGATCGGCAGGGCGCAGTGCCCGTTGGGCAGTGCCTGGGTCGCGGCGGCGAGGCGGTGACCGGTCCAGGCGGCGTCGGCCAGCGGGCTGCCCGGTTCGCTGGGGATGGCGGCGCCGGTGATGTCGACCTTGCGGGCGGCGTCCCAGTGCCGGCGGACGGTGTCGTCGTGCAGCCTGGCGTAGTGGGCCGTCATCTGTGACGAGTCGTGGTCCAGGATGCGGCGCACGACCTCTTGGGGCACGTCCCGGTTGATCAGTCGAGTGCCCAGGGTGTGCCTCCACTGGTGCGGGGTCAAGTGCACGCGATGGGCGTGTTCGTCTCGTACGTCGAGGGATTCGAGCCACCGATACAACGCGGCCCGGTAGGTGGAGGTGCTCAGCGGGATGGCCCGGTCGGGGTTCTTCGTCGGCCGCGGGAACAGCACCGGCGGCGCGGTGGCCTCGGCGGTGAGGCGTGCCTGTTGGGCACGAATCAGGGTGTGCAGTTCCTCGTCGAGGGGGACGAGGGCCTCACGGTTCATCTTGTGGTTGACGTAGCGCAGGTAGGGCGCGCCTTTGGGGTCGGTGACCAGGCAGTCGTAGGACAGCCTGGTCGCGTCGCCGACGCGCAGCCCGCAGCGGATCAGGATCAGGGTGATCACCGCCCCGGCAGGGTCGGACCAGGCCGCGATCGCGGTCGGCGCCTCGAGCTGGGCCATCACATGCTCGGCCACCGCGCGCGGCCCGCGCTGCGGGCGGGGCGGGTTGTCGTCGGTGAACAGGGCCGCGGTCGGGTGCAGCGGCGCCCAGCCCCGCTGCCGGACGGCCTCGAGGAAGCCGCGCAGCTGCCCGATGTGGACCTGGCGTCGGTGGGCGGTTGGGACGCCGGTGGAAAGGTCGGCCAAGTAGCCCTCGAGCACGACCCGGGTGAGCGCCTGCGGAGCGTCGATCCGTGCCTGCTGCAGGTAGCCGGCGAGCCGGGTCACCGCGGTCAGGCCGCGGCGGACGGCCTCGAGCCCGACACCGGTGGCCAGCCGTTGCCGGGTCCACCGTTTGGTCGCCTCACGCAGCCACGGCTGGGCGATCCGGGTGAAGTCGAGGGTGAGGTTGCCGGGATAGCCGAGCCGGCGCAGCTGCCATACCTCGCGCGGGTACTCGGCCACCCAGCCGCTGCCGGCGGCGAGGTCGGCGACCCGTTGATGGGCGTACACGAGCAGGCCACGGCCGTTGCTGTCGCGTCGCCCGGACGCGGTGAACGCCTTACGCCAGGACCGCTCGTCCCCGTCGCGCAGGCTGGGAACGTCGGCCTCGAGCAGGAACGACACGAGGCGCCCTACGACCTCCGGAGGTGTCCGGCTGGCACGCTCGTCGTGCCGACACTGGATGACGTAGGCCAGCTCCCAGCGCAGCGGCTCAGGCAGCCGGGCCAGGACGATCACCTGGTCCGAGGGAACCCGGAGCGCGGCGAACTCACGAGCGAACACCACCGGGTCCGGGCGCCCGTTCGCGCGCCACGTGCTGTGGTGGGCGTGACATAACGGCCCGGCCGCTTGCGGCCACAACAAGCATCCCGGGACGTGGCACGCCTCGGCGACCGGCGCCTTGATCGGCGGTGGCCCCGCGGCGAGCCACTGCTCGAAGTCGGGGCGCCCGGAACGTTCCCACCCTTGAGCATGTAACTGGCACAGACCTTTTCGTGCTACCCCGTACCCGCACGCCTCGACCCGGCAGGCCCGGTTCGGGCGCTGACGTGCCCAGCCCGGATCGGTGCTCGCAACGAACTCGTCCACATCGGGCCGGCCCGCCTTGGCCCACCGGTGGTGGTGCCCGGCGCACATCCCGTGCCCGCGGGCCAGCCGCTGACAGCCTTCGACCAGGCATGGCCCCGCGGAGTAGGCCGGGTCGTTCACGCCGACCACGATCCGGTCGGCCGCGAACTCCGGCCGCAGCGCCGTGCGGACCCGAGCCGTCCACGCTGCCTCGCTGCCGCGGCCGGTGCGTAGCGGCAGCACGATAGCCGAGGTCACGACACGTCCTCGGTCAGCACACCGGCACGGGTGAGCGCGGCCCGGGTGTCGGCCACGGTCAGGTGCGCGTACGTGCTCGAGGTCGTGGCCACCGACGCGTGCCCCAGCAGTGAGGAGACGACCTCGACCGGCACATCGGAGCGCAACAGCCCGGTCGCGTACGTGTGCCGCAGCCAGTGCGGGTCGAAGTCGATCCCGGTCCGGGCACGCAGCCGCCGGACCAAGTCGTACACCGCCGCGTACTTCAGCGGTGAACCGACGCGCCCACCCCACAGATTGACGAAGACGTAGTCACTGTCGAGCTCGCCGTACTCCTCGATCAGGTAGTCGGCGTAGCACCGGACCAGCGAGGCCGGGACCGGGATCGTCCGCGGGACCAACGATTTGGAGCGGGCCCGGTTGTCGTTGTCACGGGCGATCACCCGCACCTGCCGCTCGGCCGCGTCCCAGTCCTCATGCCGCAGCCCGAGCGCCTCACCGACTCGCATCCCAGTGCTCGCGAGCACCTCGAGCAGCAGCCGGTCCCGGCGCCGCTGGCACGCCCCGATCAGCGCCTCGACCTCCTGCCGGTCGAGGGTGCGCGGTGTGCGCCGTCCAGCCCGGACCCGCACCACCGGCGCGGCGACCGGCCTGGACTTGCTCACGTGGTGCAGGAACCCGCGAGCCCCGCCCCGCCGGCCCGCAGGGCGCCACACGCTCAACGCGGCGTGCACCGCAAGCCCGGACCGGCTCGCGTGCTGGTACATCGACCCGACCGCCGCGAGCTTGCGGTTGATCGTCGCAGCCGAACAATGCTCGCCCAGCGGCAGCACCGCCACCCCTGCGCCACGCGCTGAAGGTGGCAGCCGCAGCCACGCCACGAACGCCGCGACGTCCTCGACCGACACCGCGGCCCAGTCCAGCGCACGACCGGCGAGGAAGGCGAACCAGTCCCTCAGGTCATGGGCGTACGCCTTGACCGTGTTCGGCGACCGTCCCGCATCGGTCAAGAACGACAGGAACCGCTCGGCCGGCTCCACGAGCTGCCCGTCCTCACCGACCACCGTCCACGACTCACGCCGCGAGCCGGACACCACCACTCGAGCAACGAACACCGAACCTCCCACGACCATGCCTGCTGGACGGCTGCAGATAAGCACGTCCAGCACGCACGATGGGGGACCGATCCAGGCCATCGGCTACATCAACGACACCCTGAAGCTGGCTCAAGATAACGATGGGATTGTTCGACCAGACTTTCTGCCAGTGCTCGCGGGGCAGCGCCGCGAACCCGGTCATGTCTGGTTCTGCGGCCTCGAGCATGGCGGCGATCTCGGGGAATGAGCCGCGGAGGCTGTCGGTGACGGCCTGGTATTGGGCGGTGACGGCTTCGGTGGTGGTCTGCGCGAAGATCGTCGAGATCAGCGCGTTGACCGGCTTGGAGCGGGCGGAGCCAATCTTCTGGGTGACGTTGCGGGCGAAATGGACCCGGCATCTCTGCCATCCCGCGCCAGGCAGGATCGCCTTGACCGCAGCTTTCAGGCCGGCGTGCGCGTCGGAGGTGACCAGGATGACGCCGAGCGGGTCGGCATCGGTGGCGACCTTCAGTCCGCGCTCGCGCAGCGAGCGGAGGAACTCGGTCCAGAAGTCCGTCGTCTCCGCGTCGCCCAGCGCCATTCCGAGGATCTCCCGCCGGCCTTCGCCGCTGACACCGGTCGCGACGACGAGGGCCTGCGAGACGACCCGGCCGCGATGGCGGACGTCGAGGTAGGTGGCGTCGAGGAACAGGTAAGGGAACCAGGTGTGATCGATCCGCCGGTGCAAGAACTCGTGGACCGCTTCGTCGATCTCGCCGCAGATCCGCGACACTGTCGAGCGGGAGATGCCGGTGTCGTTGCCCAACGCGCGGACCAGATGCTCGACCTTGCGGGTGGACACCCCGTCGATCCAGGCCTGGCAGATCACCGCGTAGAGCGCTTTGTCGACCCGCCGCCGCGGGTGCAGCAGCGAGGGGAAGAACGACCCCTCCCGCAGCTTCGGGAGCTGAAGGTCCACCTCCCCGGCCGGGGTGGCGAGCGTCTTCGGGCGGGTGCCGTTGCGGCGGGTCGTCCGCTCCGGGGAACGCTCGTAACGGGCGGCGCCGATCTTCGCCGTTGCTTCCGCGTCGACGAGGTCTTGCAGCCCGGCCTGCAGCATCCGGCGGAACACGTCCTGATGCGCGAGCTCGGGATCGGCGAGGACTTCGCCGATCAGGGTCGAAAGGGCAGACTGGTACTGGGTCATCGTGGGATCTCTCCTTTGCTTCTTGCCGGAAACAACTGGTCATCCCACGGTGGCCCTCCATCGTCTATGACGATGAGAGCCCCGCAGGAATTGACACCACGCTATGGGACTCACCCGGCGACTACGCCAGCAATCTCGGGCCGTGGATCGGGAGATGGGTCGCGACGCGGCATCAGCCATCCTTGTGTCTGGGAACTAGATGGATTGTGCCGCAAGGATATTCGAGGGGTAGACAGGTGCGGC
>Ga0208938_1000580_pt1 | contig 26593 bp, 19 predicted proteins | sample AD_UKC125_MetaG_FD_184434 | JGI IMG/M metagenome (GOLD analysis project Ga0208938, IMG submission 184434) | Active sludge microbial communities of municipal wastewater-treating anaerobic digesters from USA - AD_UKC125_MetaG (SPAdes) (version 2) | ecosystem: Engineered > Bioreactor > Anaerobic >...
TTGCCATCGCAGCAAACTTTAAACAAACAGGCTTATCCAAAAGAATATCCTGATTTGTGTCGGTTAATAAACCGGTTTGGTTATCGATGGCAAATACTTGAATTTTATTATCGTCGCGACTAGCCACGAGCAAAAATTTACCGTTAGGAGTAATTACAAAATTACGCGGATGACGGGCTGTAAGCTGATAACCCACTCTAGTAAGCTTCCCATCATTGGGGTTAATCGAAAAAATGGCTATTCCGTCAGCCTCCAAACGATTAGAAGTATATAAAAATTTACCGTCGGGCGAAACATGAATATCGGCACTTCCGCGTGCACCTACTGTATCCGAAGCAATGGTCTGTTTCATTTTGAGATATCCATCGTTGTAGTCATACACAATTACTTCTCCCGATAACTCGCCAAGCAAGTAAACATAATCTTCGCCGGGATGAAAATCAAAATGTCTGGGACCTGTTCCCGGAGGGGTAACAAACGCTATAAGCGTACTCTCCGAAATAGAGGGTTGTCCTTCAAAAACAGCTTCCATCGCTTCCATACGATATATTTTATCTGTACCTAAATCAGTGGCAAAAAGATACCTACCATCAGGTGAATACTGCACACAATGCACATGGGAACTTTTTTGACGAACTGTATCTGTTCCTGATCCTTTAAACTGAATCAGAGAAACCAATTCGCTCAAGCCACCGTCATTCCTTACCTGGAAAGAAGAAATGCTTCCTCCGCTATAATTAGCAGTATGTACATTCTTTCCCTTTTTATCGATCGTAATGTAACAAGGGCCTGCACTTTGTGTGCTCTGCGAATTAATCAAGGTAAGCTGTCCGGTTTTTTTATCGAACGAAAAAGCATGAGCCATACCCTCCTCCTCTTCGGCATTTTCACCCACCGAATACACAAATTCTTCATCAGGGCTTAATGTAAGGTACGATGGATTGGCAACCTCCATTATAGACACCTTTTCACTTTCTCCTGTTTCGGTGTCGAAACGATATACATAAATGCCTTTGCTCCCTTTAACGGATGTATATGTACCAACCAACAAATACATTTCCCCGGTTTGTGGAAGGACAATAGCTGTCTCTCTACTTTTTTCTAAACTCTCTTTTTTGTTCTTTTTTTCGGTGCAAGAAAACAATAAAACAATCAATGAGAGCACGTAAATGATATTTTTATTCATTTTGAAAATTTTATGCAACTTCGAATTGCGAATGTAACGCATTTTTTCGAAAAAGCAGATAAGAACAAAACATTTTAAGCAAAATTGAAAATGAAAAGTTGCAAATGTGGCTTTCTCTCACTACTTTTGCACTTTATTTCGGAGTAAATTGAAATAATAAACAGCTATGCTTACAAAGATTTTGTCGGTTTCAGGAAAACCGGGATTATATAAACTTATATCAACCGGTAAAAATTTGAACATTGTCGAATCATTAACAGATGGTAAACGTTTTCCCGTTTACATAACAGAAAGAGTAATAGCATTAAACGATGTGTCTATTTATACCGAGGAAGGGGATGTGCCCTTAAAAACAGTATTTTCCAAAATAAAAGAAAAAGAAAAAGGGGAAAAGGTACCACTCAACTCAAAGACTCCGAACAAAGAACTCTTTGCTTATTTTGCTGAAATACTTCCCAACTACGATAAAGACCGTGTATACGCATCGGATATAAAAAAATTGATTAATTGGTATAATATCCTGATCGAAAATAAGATCGATTTCGAAGCTGAAGAAGCTGAAGAACCAGAAGAAGCTAAAGAAGAAGAGAATATCACAGAATCTTCCGATAAAAAAGACGTTTCATCGGAAGCCTCAAAATAATCAAAAAAGTTGACTTGAATACAAAAAACCTTCTCACACGTGCAGGCGCGGGTATCATTTATATAGTTGTGTTACTCGCCGGCATACTGGGAGGAAAATACTCCTTCCTCATCGTCTTCGGCACTATTTTGGGATTCGGATTGTATGAATTTTATAAAGCAATGGAGAAAAACACTTCTCATGTCATTAGTAAAACTTTCAACATTGCTTCGGGAATAATTATTTTTCTTTCTGCATATCTTTATCTAGAAAACATTAACGCATATTTGTTTCCCGCAACGTCGCTAACCTATTTACTGGCTCTAACAGCATCCGCAGTCTTGATTAACCGGGACGATATTTTTCACGCTATCATCTATTCGGTTTTCGGACAAATCTACATCACACTTCCTCTTTCTTTACTGATGCTTCTTTCCTATCAGTACAACATCTGGGCAAAAGAATATCATTATTTGCTGGTACTTGCAATTTTTGTCCTTATCTGGATAAACGACACAGCAGCCTATTTTATTGGTTCTCTCATAGGAAAACACAAACTTATTGAACGCATTTCCCCAAAAAAATCAGTAGAAGGTTTTATCAGCGGCATTATTTTTACGCTTCTTGGTTCCTTAATCTTTGCTCACAGTTATCCTCAATATCCTCTAAAATTTTGGCTAGGTTTTGCGTTGGTCATCTCGCTTTTCGGTACAGTGGGCGATTTATTCGAGTCGCTTATAAAACGAACCTGCGGAATAAAAGATGCAGGAAATCTTATCCCGGGTCACGGAGGAATTCTCGACCGCATCGATAGTCTCCTCATTGCCATTCCTGCCGCTTATCTTTATTTAATGATATTTGCGCAATTAATCGACGGAATTCACCCCTGAAATTATAACTTTAATTCTTCATCAACACACATCCTATATCTTTATTAAATTTAGTAAAATATTTCGATTTTGCTGAACAAAAACATCTATAAAAACGTTTATTCAGCACGGGTTGGGAATTTTTTACGTTTATTTCCGATAATCTACCGACACAAAGAAAAGGTAATCAACGTAATTTTCAAATATATATGCTATGAACAAAAAAACAATCGGAAAAAATGCCGGCATTATTTGGAATTTGCTAAGCAACAAAGAAAAATGGGATATAAAAAAATTAAAAAAAGAAACCGGCTTACCAGAAAAGGATATCTACGCTGCAATAGGATGGTTGGCACGCGAAAACAAAATTGAATTTGAAGAAAGTGGAGACAATGAATCCTTTTACTTAATTATTGAATATTATTTTTAACAACAATTTCCATCCGCATAAAGAAGAAAAAAAGTCCGAGAAATTCTCGGACTTTTTGTTTATCAATCGAAAGAGAATTAAATTACATGATTCCCCTCTCGCGCAATTTCAATTGCCATTTCCATGCCGAGGCCAATGTCTCTTCCAGTGGAGTTTCGGCTTTCCAGCCAAGCACTTTATTGGCTTTTTCAGGATTAGCCCAGATCTGTTCGATATCGCCTTCACGACGACCTACAATTTTATAATTTAATGGTTTGCCCGTCACTTTTTCAAAAACACGGATCAATTCCATCACCGAGACTCCCCTACCCGTACCTAAATTAAATATTTCCATTTTTTCGTCCGACTTATCTTCAAGTATACGATCCATAGCAACCAGATGGGCACGAGAAAGATCCATCACATCTATAAAATCGCGAATGCATGTACCATCCGGTGTATTGTAATCGTTTCCGAAAACTTTCAAATAAGGCCTGATACCAATTGCCGTCTGTGTAATATAAGGTACTAGGTTTTGTGGTTCTCCAATCGGCAACTCACCAATCTCAGCCGATGGATGTGCCCCGATAGGATTAAAATAGCGTAAAATGATGCTTTTGATAGGTGCTCCCGAATGAATATAATCTCGAATAATTTCCTCATTGATTTGCTTGGTATTACCGTAAGGAGAGGTTGCAGGTTTTATGGGTGCATCCTCGTCGATCGGATTTTTATCGGGCTCACCATAAACAGTACATGATGAAGAAAATACAAGGCCTTTTACATTAAATTCAGGCATTAATTCCAACAAATTCAACAACGATACAATATTATTCCGATAATACAACAACGGTTTCTGAACCGACTCGCCTACTGATTTACTAGCAGCAAAATGAATAATGCCGTCTATGTCCGGATATTTTTCAAAAAAAGCCCTCATACCTTCCATATCAGTACAGTCTACTTTTTCAAAAACCGGACGAATACCCGTTATACGAGTAATTCCTTCAATAACATCGATACTCGAATTCGATAAATTATCAACGATAAGCACTTCATAACCTGCCTCTTGCAGCACCACCACCGTATGCGAACCAATATACCCTGTTCCCCCGGTTACCAAAATTTTTTTTGCCATATATTTTTTATAGTTTAATAATAAAACGTGATATTCTTTTCATTACACAAACTTAGATAAAAAAGTTGAGATTCTATATACACGCCAATAAAAATCAAGGCCCGGATTATTAATAGAAAGTCAACGTGCTCATGACACAATATTGAATTTAAAAATTATTTTTATATGAGAACGATCGCAGGCCTTGACGTTCACAAATATAAAAAACAAAATAAAAGAATCTTGAAAATCCTAAAGAATAAAAATAAAATGCATTTTTTTGACAGTATATTAAAAAAAGTGTATATTCGTAAAGTTTATTTTTCATTCCCCTATCAATTTTTTATTATTTAATGGCTTACAAATTAAAAACGTATTATAAGAAAGAAAATTTGCCGCCTCTAGAGGACGTTAATTTTTTTCATTACGCCTCATCATTCGATTTATATGAAAAAATGCCCTGCTATCGTCCCCTCATGATTGTGGCATTTGATGAAGAAAAACCGGTAGCTTGCATGTTTGCGCTCATAAAACGCCTACATCGTTTTTTATTCGGACCTCTTTTTAAAAAATGCTATGTTTCGCAGAAACCTTCCTTTTTTTCGGATGATATTCCGCAAGAGGAAATATTCCACCAATTGGTGGAAATGCTGCTTCACGAAGTCCGATACAAAGTTTTTTTCATCCAATTCCGCAATCTCGATGATCCCATTTTCGGATACAAAGCTTTCCGCGATCATGGTTTTTATTCCATCAAATGGATCAGCATAAAAAATTCGCTTCAACGAAAAAGAAAAATATGGGCTCAACTGTCGTCTTCACGAAAAAATCAAGTCAATAAAGCCAAAAGAAAAGGAGTTATCGTTGAAGAACTTTCTTCGGAAGACGAACTGCCGGAAGTTTACCGGTGTATCAAAAAAGAAACAAGGTGCAGGACTTTCGGGTATTCCCCGTCCTATCAATATCTGACAAACTTTTACCGCAATTACGTTCGCCAAAACAAAGGAAAAATATTTGTTGCAAAATATGGTCAAAAAACTATTGGCGGCATCATTCTCGGTTTCGAAAAAAGTACAGTTTACTGTCTGTATTATTGGGGAAAAAAGAAAGAATACAAAAAAATGTATCCTTCTATTTATAGTATCTGGTGGGCATTGCAATTTGCGGAAAATGAAGGTTATCTATATTTCGATTTTATGGATGCCGGCCGCATTCACGAAAAAAAAGGGAAACCCCTTTTCCTCCTTCAATTCGGAGGTAAACAGAGAGCGACAAGACGATGGAATCGTTTTACCTTTTCCCTAATCAATCTCATAGCAAATTGGATCTACGATTAAACCGATACTTCCCGATCATGCCTATCTTGTTATTAACGAATGTAAAATGGCTAGGTGATATCTCCAACAATGTTTGGCATTATATTAAATGATGTTATAAAGCCGGGTTTATACATGGAAATATTTGGAGGCAATTGAAAAAACCATTTACTTTGCAACGTGTTTTTCATGGTATTAGATTTAAGGTTAACAATGAAGATTGGTTGTCGTGAGACAACCATTTCTTTTTTATAAGAGTTTTGTAAAGGATAACCCTATCAATAAAAACAAATCCCTATTTATATTTCTCCCATAATCCGGAATAAATAACATCTCTTGTGTGCTGTACAAGTGCGGGGATATCTTTGTCGGTGAGATCTTCTGTGGGGATAGGCTTGTGAATAATCATCTCCATTTTCCCCGGACGGATAATACAACTCCCGACCCTCATTACATCATATGAACCATTGATGGTAATAGGTACGATTGGAAGTTTCATATCGATGGCTATTTGAAACGCCCCTCTTTTAAAACGCCCTAATTTACCGTTTCGCGTGCGCGAACCTTCGGGAAACATCACAATAGAAACACCATCCACAATTTGTTTTTTTGCTTTTTGAATGGTAGCCACTCGCGATGCCGCACTCGAATTGTCGACAAACACATGTCCGGCTATCTCGGAAGCTTTACCCACTAACGGAATTTTTCTCAAACTTTGTTTTTGCACCCATTTTATATTCTGATTCAGAAATCCATATACTAAAAAAATATCGAAAGCTCCTTGATGATTGGCTGCAAAAACATACGATTGCTTTGGGTCTAAATTCTCGCGTCCAACAACTTTTACTTTGCACAACGCCAACCAACAGGTCAATTTCGACCACCATTTGGGTGGATAATATCCCCAAAATTTATTCCCAAAAATAGGGGAAAAAATCATCACGATGAGCGCCGTAAGAATGGTCAAAACAATAAAGATTGGGACAAAAACCAACCATTGATACAAAAAGAATGCAACATCTTTTATGATTTTTACAACTTTCATTGCAATCAAAATTATTTTATGCAAAAATACGTAAATCCTTAGATTAACGCGAAAAAAAAGCGATTATTTTTGTACGAGTTGATTTTTTTGTGGTTTAAATAATATTTTCCTCAAATTATTTTATAGTTTGTCGAATTTTGTGTTTATTTGCGTTGTGAAACAGAATCATCATAATTATATAAACACATGAAAGAATTAGCAAAATATTCCGGCGCTATCGTAATGCTTATCGGCGTACTTGTATTGGCAATCCCGTTTTTTCAGGGTACTACAACCAACACTTCTTTGCTTATCGGTATAATTATCGTTATTGAAGGATTTTTGGGCTACCTTTACGTAAACAATATGAAAAAAGGGAAAATCCTGAACGAAATTATGTGGGCTGTCGTGCTTTTAATTATTCCTTACCTTATCTTTCGTTACTCAAAGAAAATCGCATTCAGCGAAGAAGAATTGTCGCTTTACAACGAATAAGCCAACATAGCCATAGCCATCGTTTAACAGAGAAAAGGAATAGAAAAACCTTGGGAATACCTCTCAGGGTTTTTTTGTTTTTCCATTTTCGAGAAATTGAAGAGCACGTTCCATGTCTTGTGGCGTATCTATGCCAATAGTCTCTATATCGGTAACACCTACCCTTATCCGATATCCGTTTTCTATCCATCGAAGCTGTTCGAGCGACTCGGCTTTTTCGAGCATCGACTGAGGCAGGGAAACAATTTCTTTCAGAATATCGGTCCGATACCCATAAATGCCGATGTGTTTGTAAAAAACGTGGTGGTCCAGCCAATGACTTTGATCGATATCGCGAACATAAGGAATTACTGACCGACTGAAATAAAGAGCTTCAAAATTATTGTCGATAACTACTTTAGGCGATGCCGGATTAAACAACGCATCGATCCCCTCTTCCTTGCGGAAGGGTTTAACCAGTGTGGCCAATTGCACAGCTTGCGAATCGAAACAGTTTTTCAACTCTTCAATCTGTTCAGGTTGAATAAAAGGTTCATCGCCTTGAATATTGATTACCACATCTACTTTTTTCCCGATTTTTCGATACGCTTCAAAACAACGGTCTGTTCCGCTGCGATGAAGTGAAGAAGTCATTACCGCATTTCCTCCAAACGATTGCACGACATCAAAAATACGAGCGTCATCGGTAGCTACCCATACTTCGGAAACAGCCTTTTTCACCTGTTCATATACCCGTTGAATCATCGGTTTACCTGCCAAATCGATCAATGGTTTACCGGGAAAACGAGTCGAGGCATACCGAGAAGGTATAATCGCCATAAATTTCATGATTCTATATCTTTTCTTTAGCTATAAACACAATTCTTTGCCTTGTAAAAATGTAAAGATGCATACCGCCTAATTCAAACGGGAAATCGATTTTACTCCTTTTACGGCACTCAGTTTTCGAATAAGCTGTTCGAGCATTTGTGTATTTGCAACCGAAATGGTTATGTTTCCTTGAAAAAGTCCATCGGTAGAATCAATATTGATCGAACGCATCTGCACACCTTCTTCTTTGGAAATAATCGACATCAGGGTCGAAACAATATTGATCTGATCATTGCCCACTACACGCAAAACGGCAGAGTAATTGGCATTTCCCGACGAATGGCCCGACCAACGGGCATTCAGTATCCGATAGCCGTAGCGTGAAAATAGATTGGGAGCATTGGGACAATTGACCCGATGAATTCGAATACCTTGCGACGAAACAAAAGCAAATATTTCGTCTCCGTAAATAGGATTGCAACATTTGGCCAGTTTGTAATCCACACCCGTAAGGTTCTGGTCGATAATCAGCTCATCGCGCGTAGTTAAATCTTGCAAGGGCGGATGCATCACAAAATTCTCGGCAGGTGCAGGAGCCGGTTCGCGCATTTCATCTTCTTTATTTTCAAGTTCGAGATACTTATCGATAATCCAATTGATATCCAATTTTTCAGCTGCAATATCTACGTAAAAATCGGTTACGGTTTTGTATTTGAGCTTTTTGATTAATTGCATCAATACGGCATCGTTCTGCTCAATCTTGCGATTCTTCATGCGACGCGCCAACATTTCTTTGGCAATGTCTACCTGTTTGCCGGCTTCCTCTTTCAGCAACTGCCGGATTTTTGTTTTAGCTTTTGCCGTTACCACAAAATTTAGCCAATCCTGCTTGGGCGTTTGGTGAGGCGAAGTAACAATTTCCACCTGATCGCCGCTTTTAAGGACATGTTTGATCGGAACATTTTTTTTGTTCACCATTCCCGATATACAAGTTGCTCCCAATTTGGAATGAATGGCAAACGCAAAATCGAGAACCGTAGCACCCTTCGGCAACTTGATAAGATCGCCTTTCGGCGTAAAAACAAAAATTTCCTTATCGTACAAGTTCAGTTTGAAATCGCCTAACCTATCTTTCAAATCTTCCTCTTTATTATCGAGCGATTCACGAAGCGTGCTCAACCAGTCATCGAGTGTAGATTCTTCTTTTATTCCTTTATATTTCCAGTGCGCCGCCAATCCTCGCTCGGCAATCTCGTCCATCCGACGGGTACGGATCTGCACCTCCACCCATCGCGATTGCGGTCCGAGGACAGTGATGTGCAACGATTCGTATGCGTTGCTCTTTGGAATCGAGAGCCAATCTCTCAAACGCGTGGGATTGGGCTGATACATATCCGTGATAATGGAATAAACCTGCCAACACTGCGCTTTTTCCTGGTCGGGCGGCGAATCCAAAATAATACGAATGGCAAAAAGATCGTAAATATCCTCAAATTCCACTTTCTGCTTCTTGAGCTTATTGTTGATGGAATAAATGGATTTTGTACGACCTTTGATATCGTATTTCAATCCGGTTTTATCGAGTCGTTCTTTTACCGGTTTTATAAATTCCTGAATATACTTATCTCGCGAACGTTTAGTTTCATTCAGTTTTTCAGCAATGTAATCGTAGGTTTCCCTGTCGGTATATTTTAACGACAAATCTTCGAGTTCCGATTTTATGGTATATAAACCCAACCGATGAGCTAATGGCGCATACAGATAGGTAGATTCTACAGCCAGAGCAAGGCGGGTAGATTGATCTTTAAAGGCAGCATCACGCATCTGCTGAAGATGTTGAGCAATCATGATGAACACCACACGAATATCCTCGGCCATTGAAAGCAGTAGCTTCATATAATTCTCGGATTCGACAGCCGATTTTTTATCGCTAAACTCATTTATTTTAATTAAACCATGCAAAATAGGCTCCACCTCTTCTCCAAAATGATTCTTCACCTCAGAGATATCGTAATGGCCCCTCGATACAGCATGAAAAAGAAAGACAGCCCCCACCGTTGGTTGTTTCAAACCGATCTCATCCATTGCTATCACGGCTGTTTTCATAGCAAGCAACAATTTCTCCTCAACATGGGGTTCCGAAGCTTCAGTCGACTGACGTATCGAATCGCGAAGAATATTCTTCAAAAACGCAACTCGATGTAAATCCCACTCACTCCTCAGAAACCGATAGATTTTTCTGTAGAGTGCTAAAAATTCTTTTTTGTTTATTTTCAACTCATTATTATTCATTACACTTCAAACGTACAAAAAAGGAGGCAACGTATTCTACAACAAAATTACATGATAATTTTCAATTTACCCACAAACGCGTAAAATTTCCGCTCCTGAAAATCAAGTCGCATTATAAAAAAATACACACTGCTTTACAGGGTGTAATGTACAAATTTTCTCCCTTAAAAAAACCCTTCGATAGAGAAATTATATTTATTAAATTATTTCATTATACAATTGAAAAGAATGCTCTGTTTTTAACTAAATTATTTGTCAATATGTAAAATATATTTTATATTTGATGCAAAATTTTCTAAACTAAAACAAATCTTTTTATGAAAAACAATTGTGAGTCAATTTTTTATCACTCAATTTTTTTAATTCTTTTTGTCACTTTACTATCCTGTAATAAGAAGAATTACACAAAGACCGATATACTTGTTATCGGTGGGGGAACAAGCGGTATTAGTGCCGGAATTCAATCGGCAAGATTGAAAACAGAAACCATGATAATTGAAGAATCTCCTTGGCTGGGAGGAATGTTGACAGCTGCCGGCGTTAGTGCAGTTGACGGAAATTACAAATTACCGAGCGGTATTTGGGGCGAATTTAAAGATTCTTTGGTAAGTTATTACGGAAGTGTTGAAGCATTAAAAACCGGCTGGGTTAGCAACGTTTTGTTTGAACCTTCGGTTGGCGATAAAATTTTTAAAAGTATTGCATCCAAGGAACCTTATTTAAAAATATACTACGAAAGCGCCCTCAAATCCTTAAAAAAAGAAGGTGACAAATGGCTGGCAAAAATAAACACACCTGAAGGTACATTATCTGTTTCAGCAAAAATAATAATCGATGCTACCGAATTGGGAGACGTAGCTAAGTTATGTGGTGTAAGTTATGACATAGGGATGGAAAGCAAAAAAGAGACCGGGGAACCTGGGGCTCCTGACGAAGCAAACGATATTATTCAGGACTTAACCTATGTAGCGACTTTAAAAGATTATGGAAAAAACGTTACCATAGCACGACCAGAAGATTATGATTCTACCCTCTATCTATGCTGTTGCAATAACAAATTATGTACAAAAACTCATCAAGTCGATGAATTATGGCCCCCTGAGACCATGATTACCTACGGTAAACTGCCAAATAACAAATATATGATTAATTGGCCACAAGACGGGAACGACTATTACCTTAATTTAATAGAAATGCCCCCTGAAGAAAGAAAAGAAGCATTAAGAAAAGCTAAAAACATAACAATGGGATTCATCTATTTCATACAAAAAGAACTGGGCATGAATACACTAGGACTAGCCAACGATGAATATCCAACTAAAGATTTATTGCCTTTTATTCCTTATCATCGCGAATCGCGAAGAATTCACGGATTGGTGCGTTTTACAGAAAACTACATCAGAGAACCTTACGCCCAAAAATATAAATTATACCGCACTACAATTGCTGTCGGCGATTATCCCATCGATCATCACCACAAAAGATATACCGGTAAAGAGCAACTTCCTGATTTGAGTTTTTATCCCATTCCTTCTTACGGCCTACCTTTAGGGACATTAATTCCCCAAGATCAAAATATAGAAGGGTTAATTGTTGCTGAAAAATCCATTTCAGTTTCAAACATTGTTAACGGTACTACCCGCTTACAACCGGTTGTTTTGCAAATAGGGCAAGCGGCAGGAATTCTTGCCTCTCTTGCCATAAAACAACATAAAAGAATAAGCCAAGTTGACGTACGTGAGGTACAAAATGTAATGTTGAATTATGGAGGATATCTTATGCCGTATTTGGATGTGGAAAAAAGTAATCCCTTGTTTTTACCGTTACAACGTATTGGCGCTACCGGGATCCTAAGAGGGGAAGGAAAAAGCAAAGGATGGACAAACGAAACATGGTTTAGGATAAATGACACCTTACTACACACGGAGCTCAATGGGATGAAAGAAGTTTATCCATTTATAGAAATCGTCAACGATAGCACTCCCGTTACATTGAAAAATGCTTTGCAAATCATTGATAAAATTACCCAAAAAGAAGGGATCACTCTAAAAGAAAACTTAGAAGAAATGTCAAAGGAAATTTATGCGAAATATAAATTTACAAATTATGATATAAACAAAGCAATCACACGCGGAGAAATGGCAGTATTAATGGATCAATTGCTCGATCCATTCAACAAGAAAAAAGTAGATATTTACGGGTATTACAAAAATTAATCATAAAATAAAATATTGTTTACAATGAAAACAAATACCAGAAGAAGTTTTCTTAAAAAAGCAGCCTTAGCAAGTGCTTCAACAGCAGCAGTGTTCCAAATGCCAGCATTTGGAACAAATCAAAAATCGGAAACGATTCCCACTAAAGACATCAAGAAAAACAACTCATTAAAAAGTAAGCTGATTATTCCAAAAGACAATGGTTTGAAGATTACAGGGACTTTCCTAGATGAAATTTCGCACGACATTCCCCATCAAAACTGGGGTGAAGCCGAATGGGATTTGGACTTTCAATACATGAAGGCAATCGGCATCGATACGGTTATCATGATCCGTTCGGGATATAAAAAATTCATTACTTATCCTTCCAAATACCTTTTGAGCAAAGGATGTTACATGCCCTCAGTCGATTTGCTGGATATGTTTCTGCGTTTAGCCGAAAAATACAGCATGAAATTCTATTTTGGACTGTATGATTCGGGACATTATTGGGCAACGGGTGACATGAGCCATGAAATAGAAGACAATAAATATGTAATTGAGGAAGTTTGGAAAAATTACGGCGAAAAATACAAAAGCTTTCAAGGGTGGTATATCAGCGGCGAGATAAGCAGAGCAACAAAAGGAGCTATCAGTGCATTTCATGCTATGGGGAAACAATGCAAAGATGTTTCCGGAGGACTCCCAACCTTTATTTCTCCTTGGATAGACGGGAAAAAATCCGTAGCTGCAAGCAGTGGTAAATTAACAAAAGAGGAGGCAGTATCTGTTCAGCAACACGAAAAAGAATGGGATGAAATTTTCTCAGGTATCCACGATGTAGTCGACGCATGTGCTTTTCAAGACGGTCATATTGATTATGATGAGCTGGATGCTTTCTTTACCGTTAATAAGAAACTTGCCGACAAATATGGCATGAAATGCTGGACAAATGCCGAAACATTTGACAGAGACATGCCGATTAAATTCCTGCCCATCAAGTTCGACAAGCTCCGATTGAAACTCGAAGCAGCTAAACGAGCAGGTTACGACAAGGCCATTACGTTTGAATTTTCTCATTTTATGAGCCCGCAATCGGCTTATCTTCAAGCAGGTCATCTTTACAATCGTTATAAAGAATATTTCAATTTATAAAAATGAGCACAAAAGTTCGCATGGGTTATGTTGTTTTTCTCTCGATAGTCGCAGCATTGGGAGGGCTTCTTTTCGGCTACGACACAGCCGTTATTTCCGGAACCGTATCACAGGTGCTTAATCAGTTTCAATTAACCACCATGGAAAGTGGGTGGTATGTGGGAAGTGCATTAATAGGATCAATTATCGGAGTAATTTTCGCAGGGAAATTGAGTGACGGATTGGGAAGAAAAAAAACAATGATTATTTCGGCAATTTTATTCACTTCTTCAGCCATAGGATGCGCTCTTTCGAATAATTTAAACGATTTAGTTATTTGGCGCATGGTAGGAGGCGGAGGCATCGGCATCGTGTCGGTGGTGTGTCCACTCTATATCTCGGAAATTTCTCCCGCATCGCATCGAGGAAGGCTCGTTTCTTTGTATCAGTTGGCAATAACCATTGGATTTCTTGCTGCCTATATGGTCAATTTTTATCTACTGAATTTATCTGTAAGTTTTAATTCGACGAACCCAATGTTACAGAAAATATTCGGAACAGAAGTATGGCGGGGGATGTTAGGAGCAGAAACATTACCTGCATTATTGTTTTTTATCGTCATATTTTTTATTCCTGAAAGTCCCCGGTGGTTAATCGTAAAACAAAAGAAAGAAAAAGCGGCCGATATATTTTCAAAAATCTTCACAACAAAAGAAGAGGTAGAGTTTCAAATTGCCGAAACAGAGAAAGTACTTCAATTACAGGTAGAAGAAACTTCCGATTGGAAAGTACTTATGCAGCCGGGGTTTCGAAAAGCTGTTCTCATTGGATGTGCCATTGCTATATTGGGGCAATTTATGGGCGTGAATGCAGTTTTGTACTATGGTCCTTCCATTTTTGAATCCAGTGGCCTATCCCGAGGCGACTCGCTCTTTTATCAAACATTAATAGGAACGGTTAATATGCTTACTACCGTATTGGCTTTACTTATTATCGATAAAATAGGACGGAAAAAACTGGTCTATATCGGTGTAAGCGGAATGATCGTTTCCTTAGTGTGTATTGGCCTTTATTTTTCGTTTGCCGAAATATGGGGATTATCCTCCTTTTTCTTGTTAATATGTTTTCTTGCCTACATGTTCTTTTGTGCCGGATCTATCAGTGCAGTTATTTTTGTATTTCTTTCCGAAATGTACCCCACCCGTATCAGAGGATTAGCTATGTCTATTGCTACTCTTTCGTTATGGATTGGCACCTATCTCATTGGTCAACTTACCCCATGGATGCTTGAAACATTAACCCCATCAGGCACTTTCTTCCTTTTTGCAGTAATGTGTATCCCTTACATCCTTATCGTATGGAAACTCATGCCTGAAACGACAGGTAAATCGCTGGAAGAGATTGAACGCTTTTGGTTGAAAAGTGAATAATAAAAACTATGCCAAAAAAATACAAAACCAAAAAATTATGAACCGACGAAATTTTATATTTTTGACAGCAGCAGGAAGCGGAGGATTTTTTTTACCCACCTCGCTTTCCCTGAATGCCAAAGAAGCAAAAGCTCACACAAAAAAGAGAACCCCAACAAAACACTTTTCGGCAGACATCATTATTGCAGGTGGAGGATTAGGAGGGTGTGCTACAGCAATTGCAGCATGCAGAAATGGTTTACAAGTGATCATGACTGAAGAAACGGATTGGATTGGCGGACAGGTTTCTCAACAAGGCGTTCCACCCGACGAACATCCATGGATTGAATCTCATGGAGCACCTTTATCTTACAGAGAATTCAGGAGCAAAGTAAGAGATTTCTATAAAAGAAATTATCCCTTGACACCTGAAGCAAAAAATAGAGAGAATCTTAACCCGGGAGACGGAAGCGTTTCTCGTCTCTGTCATGAACCACGCGTTGCAGTGGCCGCTCTAAACGAAATGTTGTCTCCTTATTTGAGTTCAGGAAAATTAAAAATTTTGACAGAATATAAAATTATCAAAGCCGATGTAGATGGGAATTGGGTAAAAGCCGTAGAAGCCGCTCATACAAAAACCGGCGATAAAGTAGTGCTGAAAGCACCGTACTTTGTTGATGCCACAGAATGCGGTGATTTATTGCCATTGACAGGGACTGAATATGTAACGGGCAGCGAATCACAAAAAGAAACGAAAGAATTACATGCACCCGAAATAGGAAATCCAAATAATAACCAAGCTTTTACAATGTGTTTTGCCATGGATTATCAGCCGGGAGAAAACCATGTAATAGAACGACCGAAAGATTATGGGTTTTGGAGAAATTATGTTCCACAAATGAATCCTCCATGGACAGGGAAATTATTGGATCTGAAATATCCGGATCCGGGTACTTTGAAACCTAAAAATTTAGGGTTTCATCCTGAAGGAATAAAAACAGGAGAAGCCCTTAACTTATGGCTTTACAGACGCATTATCAATAAGAACAATTTCATTCCCGGAATTTATAGAGGGGATATTACCGTTGTCAATTGGCCACAAAACGATTATTTTTTGGGGAACATCATTGATGTAAGCGATAAGGAATTTAAAAAACACATTGAAGCATCAAAACAGTTAAGTCTTTCGCTACTCTATTGGTTACAAACAGAAGTTCCTCGACCGGATGGTGGAGCAGGATGGCCGGGACTAAGACTGAGAAACGACATAATGGGAACAGACGACGGATTGGCAAAATATCCCTACATTAGGGAATCAAGGAGAATAAAAGCGGTTTTCACTGTTTTAGAAGAACACGTGGGAGCAGAAAACCGGAAACTGGTTGCCGGAGAAGAAGCAGGGAAAAAAGCTGCCGATTTTTACGACAGTGTGGGAATTGGCTACTACCATATTGATCTGCATCCCACATGTGGCGGCGATAATTATATCGATTTCGATTCTCTCCCCTTTCAGATTCCGCTCGGTGCATTGCTTCCCCAACGCATGAATAATCTCTTTCCTGCAAACAAAAACATTGGCACTACTCATATCACAAACGGTTGCTACCGTTTGCATCCGGTAGAATGGAGCATCGGGGAAGCAGTGGGCTCACTTATTGCATTTGCACGAAATAAAAAAGTACCACCAAAAGCGGTAAGAGAGCATCGCGATTTGTTGGAAGACTTTCAGATCTGGATACAAAACCAAGGACTCGAAACACACTGGAAATTTTAAACAACAAGAGGAGTTTAGCAGCCATTTACCTTACTATTTTTAATTTATGCCCAATATATTTAGTATACTGAAATATTTAACATTGTATATATAAACATTTTTATTAAAATGTTTGTTTATTTAAAAATAACATCATATATTTGGAGCAAAAATTAAACTAGATATTAAAAACACAAAGCGAAGAACAGGTAAAATTTTTAAAATATTTGATGGCCGGAGAAACAGAATAACAAATTAATACCGAATTCATAAATCAACAAAATTGAAACTTAAAAATAGTAAACGAAATGATGCTTCTATGCACCCTGCTGATCGTATTAATGCCGAAAAACTTGGGAGAAAAAACAATAAACAAAAAATTTTAAATCCCGAAATTTAAAATCAAACCTTTAAATAAAATAAAATAAAATGAAATGAAATGAAAATGAAGATGAAGATGAAACAAAGTAACGTGTTTGGGAAAGCAATAATCACCTTTGCCTTCATATGGCTGGCTTCCCTCACGTTGTTGGCTCAAAACATTACCGTTAAAGGAAAAGTCGTTGATGAACAAAACGAACCGTTAATCGGAGTTTCGGTAAAAGTACAAGGAACAACTACAGGAACAATAACGGACCATAACGGTAACTTCGAACTTTCTAATGTTCCACAGGAAGGAAAATTGGAGTTTTCGTATGTCGGCATGAAAACATTGGTTGTTCCGGTAAATGGCAGAACAGTGATTAACGTCACTATGCAAGAAGATGTTGAAATGCTCGAAGAAGTGGTAGTTGTAGGCTATGGAACTCAGAAGAAAGTAAATCTAACAGGAGCAGTTCAAAATGTAAGTGGAGAAGATTTAACAAAAAGAAAAGTATCTAATACTTCAATTGCATTGCAAGGTTTAATACCCGGAGTTTCTGTTATGACTACTTCAGGGAGACCCGGATACGATGGGGCAAATATAAAAATTAGGGGTACGGGATCTTTGAACTCTTCTTCTAGCCCACTGGTTATAATTGATGGAGTGATTGTTGATACTTATGGTATGAATTATATAGATATCAACGCAATCGAATCTATTTCAGTTTTGAAGGATGCGGCTTCGGCGTCAATTTATGGCTCACGTGCATCAAATGGGGTCATTTTAATTACAACCAAACGAGCAAAAGAAGAGGATAAATTAAACATTTCTTATAGTGCTTATGTCGGCTCTAATACACCAACAGCAATCCCAAAACCTGTCACAGCTATAGAATATATGCGGGCAATTAATGTTGCAAGAGCAAATGCCGATATGGATCCCCAATATCCGGAAGAACTTATTAAACAATATGAAGAATTAGGAGCTGATAATTTTACCCGATATGATACAAACTGGAGAAAGGAAATTATCAAAGATAATGCACTAACCCACAATAATTCATTAAGTATAAGTGGAGGATCAAAAAATATAAAACTTTTTGGAAATTTAGGATATTATTATCAAGATGGAAATATAGCTAACAATGATTATTATAGAATGACTTTGAAACTAAATACAGATGCACAAATTACCAAATGGTTAACAGCCGGATTAGATATTAACATACGACAATCTAGAACAAGGCAGCCAGCTAATGATACTCCAGAAGCAATAATTAATAAAGCCACAACATTCGTCCCTGTTTTTTCGGGAAGAAATAGTGACGGCACTTGGGGCTATGGTCAAAATGGGGATAATCCCATTGCTTCAGCTGAAGCATCAGGAATAAACACCGGAACCACGCCCGAACTGGGAATGAAAGGGTCTCTGAAAATAAATCCGTTTGAAGGATTTGAACTACTATCAAGTTATAGCAATAGTAGAATTGAAACAAAATCAGATTACTTTCTAAAACCCTACGATACTTACGAAGGCGGGGTATATAAAACTACTTACCCACCAACCGGGAGAACAAAATATGAAGGATGGAGTCAAACAATTAGATCACAATTTAATTTACAAGGTTCATATGAAAAAAGAATAAAAGATAATTATTTTAATTTTTTAGCAGGTCTTCAAACTGAAGAAATAAAATCAAAGAATTTTTCAGCAACAAGAAAAGGATATGAATTCGATGGTTTCGAAGACTTAAATCATGGTGACAATGCTACAGCCACAAATGCAGGAGGACATTGGGATTGGGCTTTGTTATCTTACTATGGACGAATAAATTATAATTTTAAAGAACGGTATTTGTTAGAAATTAATGGACGGTGGGATGCATCTTCGCGTTTTCTTAAAAAACACAGATGGGGATTTTTCCCCTCTGCGTCAATAGGTTGGAGAGTCTCTGAAGAAGATTTTTTCTATCCTCTAAAGGAATATATAAATAATTTGAAATTAAGAATCTCTCACGGGACTCTTGGTAATCAAGATATTTACAGTTATTACCCTTATGCAGCAACCATATCACCCGGCTACGGTTATTGGTTCGATAAAGTATTAGGACCAGGAGTAGCTCAAACACAAGTAGCGAACGAAAAAATTTCTTGGGAAAAGTCAACCCAAACAAACTATGGGATAGACATGGACTTCCTTAATTCAAAACTGAACATGAGTTTTGACTATTATGTAAGAAAAATCGATGATATGTTACAACAATTTCCCATACCATTATTCGTAGGCCTATCTTCACCCTGGGAAAATGCGGGTTCAATGAAAAATAAAGGATGGGATTTAACACTGACATGGCGAGATAAAATAAATAATTTCAACTATTCAATTACAGGAAATTTATCTGATGTTAAAAACACCGTTACAAATCTTTATGGCAAAGAATATGTGGGAGATCAAATTACGAAAGAAGGGTTTCCTTTAGGATCATGGTATGGATTTTTAAGTGATGGCTATTTTCAAAGCCAAGAAGAAATTGACAATTCCCCGGTTTATGGTGAAAGAAAGAACATCAAACCAGGATATATTAAATATAAAGATATAAGCGGACCGGAAGGAACTCCTGATGGAGTAATTAATGATTTAGATCGGACTATTATCGGGAACCCTGCCCCTTGATACGAATATAGTCTCAATATAGGAGGAGAATGGAAAGGACTAGATTTTAATATATTTTTTCAAGGGATTGGCAAAAGAAAAATATATTATTCAGGATATGGTGTTAGACCCTTCTATATAGGACGTTCTATGTTTAAATATCAACTTGACTATTGGACACCTGAAAACAGAAATGCAAAATTTCCAATATTACTAATAGATGGTTCAGGAACTAATCCAAATAATATCATTTCTGATTTTTGGGTGAAAAGCGGAGCTTACTTTAGATTAAAAAATCTTGTAATAGGGTATTCGTTACCACGCAAATTTTCACAAAAGATCAATTTTAATAAAATCCGCTTTTACGCAACTGGTGAAAATTTATTTACACACTCCAAAGGTTACAAAGGATATGATCCTGAAATTTCTGTGAATAATGGAAGTTTTTATCCCATTATGAGAACTTTAACATTTGGGATAGACATTAATTTTTAAATAGCTATTATTATGAAAAAAAGAATAATTTACATATTATTAATAGGATGTTATAGTCTTATTATTTCATGTACTGATTTTTTAGATAAAGATCCTAATGATTATACTTCTGCGGGTTTTTATCAATCTGAAGCCGCTGTAAAACAAGGTGTTTCCGGAATATATAATGCATTATACATTAATCTGGCATATAATTTACCTTTTAGTGTTATGCTGGATCATTGGACGGGCTTGGCAATGGAAAGAGCGGAAAATACAACTATTGGCGCTGGTGGAGCTTTAAATCCTGATAATGCCTCAATACGTGATTGGTGGAGCAGGCTATATATCATCGTTGCAAGAGCAAATTCTGTCCTTAAAGGTTCTGAACCCTACCTTGATATTTTAAAAGGGAACAGCAAACAATACTTAGCAGAAGCCAGAGTTTTAAGAGCATATGCTTATTATAATCTGATTTCAACATTTGGTGACGTTCCTTTTTTTACAGACCCTGTTACTGTTGATCAATATGATGAAGAAAAAACTGCAAAAGAGATTATTCTCGACTTTATTCTTTCTGAAATGGATTTAGCAGTCCCAGAACTTCCGTGGATAGCTACGGAAAGAGGAAGAGTGGATAAAGCTGTTGCATATGGCTTAAAAGCCCGAACAGCATTATTAGGAGGAAGTTTAAATTATTCAGGAAAAGCTAAAGAATATTTTCAAACAGCAGCTGCTGCTGCCCAGGCAGTTTTTGGACATAGAACATTAGCAAAAAATTTTGATGATTTATTTAATATAACTGGGCAAAAAAAATCAGATGTTAGAAATGAACTTCTTTTTGAATTGATGTATTCCGATCAAGGTTCCCGGAGATTCCATATGATTGGATTTGGTCAAGTATCAAGAAACTATGGGCAAACAGGAAGACATCCAGCAGGGTTATTAGCAGATACATATGAATGTATAGACGGAAAAAGGATTGACGAATCGCCACTCTATGATCCCAAAAATCCCTCAAAGAACAGAGATCCTCGTTTTTCATCAACCCTTTGGATGCATAAAGATACAGTAGAAGGTAATACAACAGGGACAGACGATGGTAAAATAAAATTTATTCTTGATGTATATAATCCCACAACTCAATTTTATGATTTTAAAAAAGGAACATGGTATACAGGAGTAAATGCCGATATCAATAGCGGAGCAGCATGGACGAGTTTCGCCAATGCAGGACTGGGATATATATGGAAAAAATTTAGCAATGAAACTGCTGAAGCAATAAATGCTCAAACATGTAATGTGCCACTAATGCGTTTTGCGGAAATACTTTTAACGTATGCCGAAGCCAAAATAGAATTAGGAGAATTAGATGATTCCGTTTACGATGCAATCAATCAAGTGCGTAATCGTTCAGGAATGCCAAATGTTTCACCTGATAGAATAGGAAATCAGGAAAAAATGAGACAACTAATTCGTAGAGAACGAAAAGTTGAATTGATTTTAGAAGGCCTTCATTTTGTAGATATGCGCAGGTGGAAAATTGGGGATTTAGAAAATGAAGGACCGAGCTACGGCTATCCAATCGCACTTTCAAGAGATGAAGAAGGATATATAACATCTGGAGGATATCAAGATGCAACTCCTGATATGGTACCCAATTTTAAAAAGAGCCTGCGTCATGATTTAAATGATATTGCAAATTATGATGCGTATAAAGATAAATTGAAAGTTAGAGACAAGAATCGTTTTTGGAATGACAAATTTTATTTATTCCCTATCCCTCAACAAGAAATTGATAGAGATAAAAATTTGAAACAAAATGATGGTTACTGATTTTTGTAACAATTCCAATTAATTTAATTATTAACTCACCTTTCAGCAGCTGAAAGGTGAGTTAATAAAATTAAAATAAAAAGCAGAAATTCTCATTTTCCGTAGAGGAACGAAAATCAACAAACTGTGGATAAAAAAGAGAGAGATGTAGAGTCAACCGGCAAGTGCGAATTTACACTAATTGTTTGTATTTTTTCATAAACAACATACTAGTTAATTTTAGGGAGACTTCGGTCTCCTTCTTTATTAAATATATGTTGCCGGTTGCGCTCTTTGGGAGTTTCGCACCCCAACCGCTTGGCAAACCCCGCAGTGTTTTTCATAGTTTTGTTTAAAAAAACCTGTATAAAACTTAGTGTAAATTCGCACTTCTAAGTTGAACTTAGCAGTCATATATAAATGAAAACGTAACTAACTTTCCCTCAGATATATTTTATTGGGATGGTTCATCACGAAGAGATGGAAAATACGCAAAAAAATGGTTCGAATTCAGAGCTATGGTCATCCATGATTTTATAAAAAAAGCCAAAGAAGAAATAAAAAAAAAATAAATGAAAAAGTATATGTACAAATACATAATTTTAATAGGAATACTTATTCAGTTTGCTCACCTCCCCTTGTACTCCAATAATTCATTGCTTATTAAGCAAGAAGCAGGGAAAATTACGTTGGATAATAATTTGATGAGATTATCTTTTTCAAAGGAAAATCAGTTCAAATTATTGGAGATAGCAGGAAGTGAGTCTTCGTGGATACCCTCAAGCGGATCTTCCAATCTATTGTGGCAATTTACATTAAAAGGTCCCGAAGGTGTAAATCCTTTAGTAAAGCCTTTTAACGGCATTTACGAAGGAGTAGAAATAAAAGAAAATACCCCCGAAAAAGGTGTGTTGGTCTTTAAATGGAAAATGCGCCTCTCTAAAAATAAATATTATCCTGTACGAGTGTTGGTGAGTTTAGACCAAGGGGCAAAACTTTCCGAATGGGAAATCGAAATAGACCTTCCCGCAGGATGGATCGTTTCTACTGTTAGTTTCCCGAGAATAACAGTCAACCGAACGGATTCATCGAAAATTATCATGCCTGCAGGTTGGGGTATTGAATATCCTTTGAATGCATGTGCAAACTATTCCGCACAATATCCATCCTGTACAGGAGTTATGCAACTCATGTGCATGCAAACCGGAAAGGAAGCTTTATATTTTGCCACGCATGACATTGACGCATCCATAAAAACTTTTCAAGTGAAAAGTGAAAAAACAAATGCAACTTTGTCCACAGAAATTGTCACCTCACAAGCTTGGACTCCCCAAAAGGGAGGTACATTCAAATTACCTTGGAAAACCTCAATCGGACTATGTGCAAATGGATGGGAACAAGCTGTCGTTGAGTGGTATCGTCCTTTTTCCTTTCAAACGGTGTGGGGAAGTAAATCGTTTGCTTCACGCAATCTTCCGCAATGGCTATTGAATGCAGATATGTGGCTCCGCCCCCATTTTACGACCGAGGAGACACGATACTGGTTAAAAAAAGGAATAGAATACTTCGGCCCCGAGGCAGCATGTCATTGGTATCGTTGGCATCAAATTGAATACGATGTCGACTACCCCGAATTCTTTCCCCCTAAAAAAGAGTTTGTCCCAATGATGAAAGAAATACAAAGCTTAGGCTCTCATGTAATACCTTATATCAATGGACGACTTTGGGACCCATTCAGTGAAAGTTACAAAAAACTGAACGGAAATTCTTGTTCATGTCGAAAAGAAGACGGATCGATTTATACGGAAATCTACGGATCAATGATTGCGAACACGGTTACATGTCCGTCATCAGAAACATGGAAAAAAATTATTACCAAACTTGTCGACAAAATTCAAACGGATCTCGGAAGCGACGGGGTTTACATAGATCAAATAGGAGCAGCACCCGGCGTCCCCTGTTGGGCTAAAAACCACCCACATGCCCCGGGCGGAGGAGAATTTTGGCATACATCCTATCGAAAATTAGTAAAAAATGTAAGGAGTAAATTGCAACCCGGAAAAATTCTCATGACCGAGGAAAATGCAGAATGCTTCATCGATCTTTTTGATGTAATGCTGATGGTAAACACACCACAGGGTACAGGAAATCCGGTTCCTCTATTTCCTCTGGTATATTCAGACCGGATGATGCTGACCTGCTTTATGTATTATCCCCAAACAGAAAAAGTGAACAGTATGAGTTTTCGCATGAAAAATGTGTTGGGCTTATTATGGGGAGCCCAACTCGGATGGATTAAACCGGAACTAATTATGGCAACCGAAGCCGAAACTGAAGCAGCATTTCTACGGGAAATGGTGCAATTTAGAAAAAAACAACATGATTTGATTTATGGCGGACGATTTATGAAAGAAGTTATTCCTGAAGGAGATAACCCTCTACTATACGTGCCCACAATGGGAACAACCCCCGCCGTAAGGGGTTCGTTATGGATAGGCGCTGACGATACTAAAGCTATATTGATGGTGAATATGGATGATCATCCTCACAAAGTTCGTCTAGCCGATAACACAGAAATATTTTTCGATGCACGTCAGTGCATTCGAATTGACCTAACATAAAATAAGAAAGCAATTGTGAAAAATTTATTTACCATTTTAACGCTCTCTCTTTCAGTATCACTTTTCCTTTCTTGTGGAAACGGTGATTCTCCTATCGAAGAGAGGAAAGACCTTGTACAGGAAGTAAAAGTATTAAACACAGAAACAAGGAAAATTACAATAGATAATGATGCGCATTTCGTATCCATTGAGTTTATCGAAGGAACAGATATTTCAAACGTCGAAATACAAATTAAACTGGTGGAAGGCGTCTCTATGGTTACCCCAGAAAGTTCCACGGCTGCATTCAATTTTAGCCATGGAACGCAAAGTTTTACTGTAAGAAAAGGAAATACAGAAATAACTTACCAATTTAAAATTAAGTTTGTATTCGACCCCTCTTCAAAAGGATGGCAAATAACCAATACATGGGGAGCATTGCCCGAATATTTATCGGTTTATAAATACACAAATAAAATAAACAACAAAAATGTAAAAGCATATATCGCTGTTACAGATATGAATAATACTACCGCACGATTTTCAGTATTAGGGGAAGCGAAGTACATTGATGTTTGGTCCATGCCTACACCAACACAGTTTTACACTACTTTCTCCAATCCGAAAGCACTTATGAATGGCGGATATTTTGGAGGCAGCAGCTCTATTGGCTTAATCGTCAGAGAAGGACAATTAATTAATCCCCAACAAATAACAATTTCGCGAACCTATGAGGATAGAACCATTAAATATTACCCAACATGGGGAGCTTTTGGTTTGAACAGCGACGGTACTTTTTCTGCCCATTGGTGCTATACACCCGACGGAAAAACAATTTATTGCTATGAAAAACCCGTGGATGAAACGGGAAAAACACCTCAATCTCTCCCCTCCGCCTCTTATCCGACAAAAGCGACCATATGGAAACCCAAAGAAGCTATCGGCGCAGGACCGGTATTAATAAAGGGAGGCGAATACAAAAACACATGGGAAGCCGAAATGTTTGATGATAAAAGCGGTGTAGGACCAAACAATAACAATCCGCGGTCGGCTATCGGTAGCACCCCAAACAAACACCTCATATTCTTCGTGTGCGAAGGACGAAACACAGCGGAATCGATTCCCGGTCTAACATTGCATGAAGTAACCAATCTACTATTGGAAATCGGATGCTCCGAAGCAATCAACCTAGATGGTGGAGGTTCTTCCTGCATGCTCATTAACGGGAAAGAAACGATAAAACCCAGTGATGGAAACCAGCGACGCATCACAAGCGCCGTAGCCGTCTACTAATTTATTCTGAAATCATTTTTTACATTAATTAAATTTTTAGTGTTTAATAATTCAAACATCAAAAAACACTCCAAAACTACCATAAATTTGTTTTAAGCGCTGATTTTCTGAACAATATCGGCGAAATGACTCAGAATGAGCATAAGATCGTTTTCTGATGACAACGAAAAGTTTTTTTATCCTCCGTCGGATTTTCCGATAGACATAAAAACATTGTTTTTCCTATTTTCCGACAGCATTATTTAACTAATGAAGTAAATTCTCCGTTAGAATAGGAATATTTTTGCACAAAAAACAACAAAATGCGCATATCCGTTTTTCCGATAAAGGATAAAATTTTTTGTGCAAATCATCGGATTTTCTGACGAAGGATTTTAGTTAGTAATTGTTAATACTTGCCTTCCGAAAAAGGATAGAATTCTTATACACTCTCATCAAAAAAATCGATGCACTTATTCTCGTTTTATGTACAATATATTTATGCCAATAAATATCTAACATTATAAATACAAGCACGTTTATTAAAATGTTTGACTATATAAAAAATATGTATTATTTTTGCGTAAAATTTCATCTCAAATAATCAATTTTTTTAAAATATAGATAGGGATGGAATAGGTTAAATGATTGAACATTTCACGGTTGAAAAAATACAATAACAAATTATACCAAATTTATGAATCTAAAAAAATTAGAACAGCAGTACAAAAACGAACTTCTCGACAACATTATCCCTTTTTGGCTCGACAAATCGCAGGATAAAG
>Ga0208938_1000581_pt1 | contig 26585 bp, 24 predicted proteins | sample AD_UKC125_MetaG_FD_184434 | JGI IMG/M metagenome (GOLD analysis project Ga0208938, IMG submission 184434) | Active sludge microbial communities of municipal wastewater-treating anaerobic digesters from USA - AD_UKC125_MetaG (SPAdes) (version 2) | ecosystem: Engineered > Bioreactor > Anaerobic >...
CGATGGCCGGATAAATGTTACCAGGGGCTAAAAGCACGTCACTAGTTGGTGTTGTGGTTGTCAATGTGGGCAACACTTTGTAAGCCAATAGTTTTGCCTTAGGTGCAGTTCCCTTTAGTCGACCATCAGCGGCAACAGTACCTGCTACTAACGTTCCATGCCCCATTTGATCCATGGGGTCGCTATCGTCATCGCCGAAATCGTAACCTCCGATGACCTTGCAAGAAGGTCCCAAACAGCCGCCTAAGTCTGGGTGAGTGTAGTCCACACCAGTATCAATGACTGCGATGACAATGTCGTTTCCCTCAATGGGATTGCCTTTTGCATCCTTTATCTGCCAGACGTCTTTTACATGAAGTCCCGTGAGGATTTTTTCGTTCATGTGCCCAAGCACTAAATCTTCAGAGCCTGCAGTGGGAGTCTCGGCTACTATGGCACTTAGTCCAGGCATAAGGCCCACAGGTACCGGATACACCGCTTTTATTTCTTTAATGTCAGCAATTTTGCTTAAATCCGTACCTCTGGCTTTCATAGTAAATCCATTCAGTGTCCAGGTAAGGTTATGTCCTATTTCCGCGTCAGGTGATATTTGCTTGATCTTATTAACCACCGCGCTTTGCGTCACTATGAGTTTGTTCTCATAAGAAGAACTATTGGAATCAGATTTAATGATCTCTGCATCCAACTTGTCAATTCCAATTCTGTTTTTAACATGTTCGACCACTGGTTCATCTTTTAGAACAACCATGATGCTCTGAAATGCGGTCGAGGTTAGAGTCTGTTCACCAAACTCCAGAGACAGTTTGGAAACCGCGTTTGTTTTCGTGGGTAGTACTACTAATGAGCATGCAAGTACCATAATGAGTAGCGAAGCTACACCCCTCTTAATAGGTAATTTCATCCCCCTTTACCTCCCTTTCTTTATGCACTTTATGACTGCATTTTACACCCCCAAACCTGTAAAGGGGTTTTTAGACAATAACAAGAAGGGAGAGGAAAGTTCTCTCCCTTCTCACACCAAGAGTAGTAATGAGCCGTCAAGTTAGTCTTGATAGGTTATTCTTATTGTTTTTGTTTGGTCAACCCATTCTACTTGGCAACCGAGTGTTCAGTGAATTAGTGGCCAATGCACTCAAACAACTACCGTCAGTCACCTATTGTTTGGTATTGACAAAAATTAAACCGTACTTTAAAATGTAGTTAAACGTTTTCGTTTAACGTTTTCGTAAATCACAGGGAGAAGGGAGGAATGCCATGGCAACCATCAAAGATGTTGCTAGACTAGCAAACGTCTCTATTACCACGGTATCCAGGGTCATAAACAACAAATCCGAAGGTGTGAGCGAGGAGACCAGGCAAAGGGTTTTGCAAGTGATGGAAAACTTGAACTACCAACCGAACAGGGTTGCCAGAGGCCTCGTGACCAGAAGGACTAACACCTTGGGGCTCATTCTTCCAGACATTACCAATCCTTTTTTTCCGGAAATTGCGAGAGCAGTAGAAGATACAGCAAATAAACATGGTTACAATATTATCCTTTGCAACACTGATGATCGCAGTGATAAAGAAGAACTCTACATCAGAGTGTTAAAGTCAAAATGTGTCGACGGCATCGTGTTTACTAGTAGTACTACCCCTGTCTTCAGGCATGTGAGACAATTAAGAGATTACAAGATGCCGTTTGTGCTGCTGGACCGCTACTTTTATGACGAACAACTACCCGGTGTGTACACGGACGGTTGCCAAGGCATGCACGAAATCACACGTTTTGTGCTCGAGATGGGTCATAGGGAAATTGCCTACATTGGCGGGCCAAATGAGGCACCTAACTCCATGTACAGATACGCAGGTTTTGAGCGGGCTTTGAAAGATTTTGGATTGGCTTTGGATAAAGAGCTTATAGTGGAAGGGAACTATAAGATTTCAGGAGGTAGGGAAGGTGTACTAGAGCTTCTTGGCAGGGGAAGGGACTTTACTGCTGTAGTTTGTGCTAATGACCTCATGGCAGTTGGTGCCATGGAAGAACTTAAAGGAGCCGGTTTCCGAATTCCTGAGGACGTTTCGGTTACCGGATTTGATGACATACCCATGGCCAAATATGTGGAACCAAAGCTAACCACTGTGGCACAACCTTGCTACCAAATGGGTGAAATGGCAACAGAGCTTCTAATTAAGCTTATCGAGGAGAAGCCAATAGAAGATGTGGTTATCACTTTGAAACCAAGGCTGATTATTAGAGATTCTGTGAAGAGGGTGATCCAATGAAAGCAGTTGTCATCGGTAGCATGAATATGGATTACACCATGGTTGTTGACCATCTTCCTGCGAGGGGTGAAACAGTTACTGCGGTTCGTTTGCGCACCAGTGCTGGAGGTAAGGGCCTAAATCAAGCTGTTGCTTTGGCTAGACTTGGTGTTGAAGTTGTAATGGTAGGAGCAGTGGGTGATGACGCCTCGGGCAAAGCACTACTTGGCAATCTACCAAAAGACCACATTCCAGATTTCGCCATAAAGAAGGTGGATGACTCTACTGGCAATGCTTTTATAACTGTGGATTCGCAGGGTCACAACACCATAGTTGTTTACCCAGGTGCAAATTACAAGTTGGATATGGGATGGGTTGAATCATTCAAAGGAGAGATCGCGTCTGCTGATTTTGTGGTTATGCAGATGGAAATACCTCTTGACACAGTAGTAAGTTCTATTGAACTGGCACATAGTTTGGGAACTACAGTAGTATTGAATCCCGCACCTGCCTTGCCTTTACCGCCGGAGATTTACCCCATGATTGACTTAATAGTGCCCAACGAGACCGAGCTGACGTTGTTAACTGGACAGAACGATGTTTTGGAAGGTGCAAGAAAGTTGTTGGAAATGGGAGCAAAGGCCGTGGTTGTTACGCTGGGTTCAAGTGGGTGCCTTTATGAAGACACAAGCCAAGAAATTCTGGTTGAAGGATTCAAGGTGAAAGCTGTGGACTCAACAGCTGCTGGAGATGCTTTCATTGGTGGTTTGTTGAGTGCTCTGGGTAGGCGTGAGGACATAAGAACTGCTATGACGTTCGCTAATGCGGTGGGTGCAATAACTGTGACAAGACCCGGAGCTCAGGAATCAATACCCACATATGAGGAAGTAAAGGATTTTCTCAGGAGGAGAGGAGCATGAAAAAGACAATTCTAATCAATTCGAAACTATCAGAAGTGATTGCCTCCATGGGCCACAAAGACACCATAGCGATTGCAGATAGCGGTTTACCAATACCAAAAGGTGTTGAAAGAATTGATTTGGCTCTAACTCGTGACATACCAAGATTCCTGGATACTCTGAGGGTCATATTGACTGAACTCTGTGTTGAAGAAGCTATCGTAGCAGCCGAGATGAAAGAAAACAGCCCGGAAGCTTATCAAAAACTGATTGAGATCCTAGGTGATGTACCTATTAAGGAAGTCCCGCATGAGGAATTAAAGGCAATGACCAAGGAGTGTGTGGCTGTGGTTCGCACGGGAGAGTACACACCTTACTGCAATGTCATTCTCAGATCAGGGGTGGTTTTTTAAATGCCACTTCTCGAAATGACGGGTATTTGCAAGAACTTTCCAGGTGTGAAGGCTCTTGATGATGTATGTCTTACGCTCGACAGTGGAGAGGTTTTGGCATTGCTTGGAGAAAACGGAGCTGGGAAGTCCACTCTAATGAAAATCTTGAGTGGCGTATACACCATGGATAAGGGGCAAATAAAAATAGATGGCGATGTTGTGGACATTAGGAATGTATGGGATGCCATGAAACTTGGCATAGGCATTATACATCAGGAGTTGAACCTCATACCAGATCTCACCGTTTACGAAAACATTTTCCTTGGAAGAGAGAAAAGAAACCCTATCACTAAGCGCATTGATAAGGCTTATCTAAAACAAGAGAGCAACAAGTTGCTGAACAGGCTTGGTGTTCACATCGATGTAGAAAGAATTGTAAAAACACTTAGTGTTGCAGAGCAACAAATGGTGGAAATAGCTAAGGTTCTGTCCATGGATTGCAGAATAATCATCATGGATGAACCCACAGATGCTCTAACTACTGATGAAGTTCGGAACCTCTTCAAGGTCGTCAGAGCACTGAAAAGTGAAGGAAAAGGAATAATATTGATTAGCCATAAGATTGAAGAAATAATGGAGATTGCTGACCGAGTTGAAGTACTAAGAGATGGTAAGTACATTGGAACGAGGGTAGTTTCTGAAACCAATGCCGACGAGCTCATAAAAATGATGGTAGGAAGGGAACTAAAAGATAAGTTTCCGAAGGTAAAAATCCCAGCTGGTGAGGTTGTTTTAGAAGTGCGAAACTTGAATGTTCCAGGTATGCTGCATGATATTAGTTTTGAACTAAGAAAAGGAGAGGTTCTTGGCATAGCGGGGCTCGTCGGAGCAGGGCGCACCGAGCTTGGGAAAGCGTTATTTGGGTTTTACAGGTACAGCGGTGAAATCTTCCTAGACGGGCAAAAAATAAAACTTACAACCACAAGTGCAGCTATTGAGGCAGGTATCGTTTACTTGACTGAGGACCGTAAAGAAGAAGGCCTTTTCTTGGATAAAACTGTTTCTTACAATATGACGTTAGCCACTCTAAAAGCGTTTACAGGTTTGTTTGGCAAAGTGGATGCTCCGAGAGAAGCACAAATAGTAAACGATTATGTGCGTCGACTCAGAATTAAGACGCCCTCTATTTATCAGTCAGTGGAGAATTTGAGCGGTGGAAACCAGCAGAAAGTCTTAGTAGGAAAATGGCTCATGACCAGGCCCAAGGTGATGATCTTAGACGAGCCCACGCGTGGTATAGATGTTGGTGCCAAGGTTGAAATCTACAACTTGATAAATGAACTCAAGGAAAGTGGTATTGCCATAATCATGATCTCTTCTGAGCTACCAGAAATATTAGGAATCACCGACAGGATTTTGGTTATGCATGAAGGAAGGATTACTGGCCATTTGGCAGATTTTGAGGCGACGCAGGAAAAAATCATGCGTTATGCCATTAGTGCGGGAGGTATGGACCTTGGAACAAAGTAAGAAGAGGGACTGGTCGGCGTTCTTGAGAGGAATGCAATCCGTCATTGGACTTCTTGGACTTTGCGTAGTCTTGAGTTTACTGTCCCCACGCTTCTTGAAATGGGGCAATATCTTAAACGTTTTGACTCAAACATCGTTAAATGCCGTTATGGCTATAGGTATGACGTTCGTAATTTTAACTGGTGGCATAGATCTCTCAGTTGGTTCCGTATTAGCGTTCTCGGGTATGGTAACTGCCGGTATGATTCGTGCCGGATTCAACGTATGGATTGCTGTTCTCGCTGGTTTGGCCATAGGCACTGCTCTGGGGTTTGTCAACGGGCTCTCGGTAACAAAAGGAAATGTTCCACCGTTCATTGCCACCCTGGCTATGATGACCATGGCCAGAGGTGCAACTTTGGTTTACTCGAATGGCCAGCCAAAATCAAACTTAGGAAAAGCCTTTGGATTCTTGGGGCAAGGAAGAATTCTATCCATACCTGTTCCCGTGATCATTCTTTTCTTGATCTTCATTATTTCTTACTACATCTTGGGGCAAACTTCCACCGGGCGTTACATATATGCCACGGGTAGTAACGAGAAAGCAGCTAAACTGTCAGGAATAAAAACTGACAACATAAAACTTTTGGTGTATGCCATATCGGGTTTCACTGCCGCTTTGACAGGAATGGTAGTTACGTCAATGCTGGATTCTGCCTCACCCAATGCTGGTACTGGGGCGGAGCTCGATGCCATAGCCGCTGTGGTATTGGGCGGAACTAGTTTATCCGGAGGGCAAGGAAGTGTAGTCGGAACAATTATTGGAGCCTTAATAATTGGTGTGCTGAACAACGGACTTAACTTGCTGAACGTCTCGTCATATTATCAACAGCTCATAAAAGGTGTCGTAATACTGGTTGCTGTGCTAATTGATAGGAGAAAAAGGTAGTAATACCTTTTTCCATAGATGGGAGCTTGGTTTTGGTGTCAAAAAGTTACCAATGATTAAAAGGAGGTAGAGAAGCATGGAAAGGAAGAGTGTGAAAAGGCTGCTAACAGTGTTGGTTACATTAGTCCTTGTGACCAGCTTGGTCATGGGTTGCAGCAGCGGAACCGCTCCTGAGCAAGGTCAGGAAAAGAAGAAAATCGGGCTCGTAATCTCCACGTTAAATAACCCATTCTTTGTAACCCTTAGGGATGGAGCTCAGCAAAAAGCAGATGAGTTGGGTTATGAACTCGTCGTGCTAGATTCTCAGAATGATTCGTCCAAGGAATATTCAAATGTGCAAGATATTTTGCAGCAGGGAATTAGTTTACTGCTAATCAACCCGGTTGATAGTGATGCGGTTGCTAATGCTGTGAAGCTGGCAAACGATGCCAAGATACCGGTCATCACATTGGACAGAGGGGCTAACGGCGGAGAAGTGGTAACCCACATTGCCTCAGACAACGTTGCCGGAGGGAAAATGGCCGGCGAGTACGTTGTTCAGCAGCTGAATGGCAAAGGCAAAGTCGTGCAGCTCGAAGGCATACCCGGTGCGTCTTCTGCCAGAGATAGAGGCAAGGGCTTCTTAGAAGCCATAGAGGGCACAGAGATTGAGCTTGTGGCTTCGCAGCCAGCAGACTTCGACAGAACAAAAGGGATGACCGTTATGCAGAACATCTTACAAGCACAGCCCGAAATAGATGCAGTATTTGCACAAAACGATGAAATGGCGTTAGGTGCTATTCAGGCAATTGAATCGGCTGGTCGTCAGGGAATCATGGTAGTTGGCTTTGATGCTATCGATGACGCCCTGCAGGCAATAAAAGATGGGAAGATGGCTGCCACAGTTGCTCAGCAACCAGACAGAATAGGTTCTCTTGGTGTTGAATACGCTGACAAGGTGCTAAAAGGTGAAGATGTACCCACCTATGTTCCTGTGGATTTGAAGCTAATAACAAAAGATAACGTGGATACAATGGACTAGTAAACTAAATCGCGCAATACTGAGAGCAAGGCCCCTGCACAGGGGCCTTGCTTGTTTATAAGCTCTTTTGTCCCTATTTTTGGCAAGTAGTTTCTACTCCAGGCTGCTATTGGAGTAGATTGGTAAGCAGTGGCTTAAGCATCCATTTCTGCTTCCACTTTCACAAGTACTTGGTCTTGCTGAGATACGGGCTCTTCAACTATGGCTCTTCTGTTATGAATGAAGCCGAGTATTTGTAGTGCAATGATGGGGGTCATCGCTACCATGGCAACAATGCCAAATCCATCAACCAGCAGACTGGCGTGTTCTACAGCATTGGCTACGCCATGTGCGAATGCCAAAATGAACGTTGCCGTCATTGGACCTGACACCACCGCGCCAGAGTCAAATGCAATACCGGAGAAAAGTTCGGGAACAAAGTAGGTCATAGCGAGAGAAATGACGTATCCAGGAAGCAAGTAGTGCCACAACTGCAGCTGCGGGACTAGAATCCGCACCATAGACAAGGACACGGCAGCTCCCACGCCCAAAGACAAGGTAAACAACACAACGCTTTTCTTTAGATTGCCATTGGTTACTTGCTCTACCTCGTCCACTAACACATAAGCAGCGGGTTCGGCAAGCACGGTGACCACGCCAATTATGAAACCAATAAAGATGAGCAAGCCTTTGTTGTTTAGCAAAGCGATGTTATAGCCTACAGCGTTTCCAACTTCCATGAAACCTGCATTGGCTCCTAACAGAAACATAACTAAGCCGATAAAGGTTAACGACATGCCAGATAAGATGTTTTTCACAGAAGCCTTTGGTAGTTTGAATGCTACTACTTGGAAGATTAGGAACACAATCAATATGGGAAGTATTGCCATTAAGGCCTCCCATGCTATGGAAGGCAGCCTTGCAATAAATGGACCTAGTACCGAGGAAGATTCAACTGCAGCAACTGGAAGGGCACCTGTGATTCTATCAGCTTTAGACAGAATGCTCATTAGCATAATGGCAATAGTCGGTCCTGCAAAAGTTATCGCGACCAGACCGAAGCGCTCTTTATTAGCACTTTCTCGGTCCTTTTTTAGGCTGGATACTCCTGCCGCCAAAGCTAATATAAAAGGAACCGTAGTAGCTCCAGTGGCAGCCCCCGAAGCATCGAAGGCAATGGCAAGAAACTCTGGTGGAACGAACAAACCGAGGGCGAATATGATGCCATAGAGTATCAGAAGTATTTTTTGAAGGGGAACATCGCGGATTATTCTAACTAGGCCCAAAGCAAGCATGGCTGCTATGCCAAGCGAAACAATTAATACGATGCTACTCTTTGCGATTGACCCTGCTGTGATGCTGTGTACTTGCCCAGCCAAAATGTGTAGATCGGGTTCCGCAATGCATATGAAGAAACCCAGTAGCAAGCCACTTATAATAACTGCCCAGATCTTATTTGATTTAGAAACTGTGGACCCAGTTATGCTACCAATAGGTGTAATACTACTATCGACACCCATGAGGAAAAACGTCAAACCCAAGATTATCAGCGCTGCACCTATAAGAAACCTAAAGACCAATGTCGTTTCCATGGGAATTACCGTGAAATGCAGAATTAATACTAGCACTGTTACAGGTATTACAGAAAAGCTGACTTCTTTGAATTTTGCTAGAAACTTGCTCAATTTAGCTACCTCCCTTCTTTCGTCCTAAACAATGTGACAATAAGGTAGAGTAAGGCCTTTAACTTGGTTGCCGCTTCGGCCTTTTTGGGAATTGATCCCAGTGGATGTTACTTTCTTACTACTAGGGCGTTACTTGTAGGTGTGCTGGACCCCAATAAGAAACTAATATCACATAGTGCTTGTTACTTTCATGAGCTACAGCTAAGCCCTATTTACAAATTTCCTTATTTCCTATTATATTTTACCAGTATATGGAACGTTTCATTCCCCGCTCAGTGATCATCATGGGTAGCAACATCTTTGTAGTTACTGTGCATATCTACTGGGAGTTTTCAACGTACTTGTGTAGTGTGAGCATGAGCTTTTTGATTTATAAAGCGCCTTGCTGTATTCATGTAAACTCTGGTGACATAAGGATCTGCTGCAGAAGGGTAATCAACTTAAAACTACTTGATACTGTAATAGTCCAAGGTAAATGCTTCGTGGTAATACGCCCAATATCAAGTAAACGTGTTTAGCGTGGGCTTTGAGACAATTGCATAGACACAATTTGTCAAATATATTGACAAAGTTCTTCTACAGGTGTAGAATGATATTACAGCTGTTCGTCAACTGTAGAAGGAGGGGAAAAAGTGAAGAAGTCCATAAGGCGTCTCCCGGATTCCGAACTGGAGATCATGAAAGTCATTTGGGATGCAAAAGAGCCTGTGACATCTGCTTACATAAGTGAGAAGCTGAAGGGCAAAAAGGATTGGAAGATTACATCTATACTTACGTTTCTTGCGAGGTTAACAGAGAAGGGGTTTGTTGAGTGCAAGAGAGAAGGAAAGGTAAACATCTATAGACCGCTGATAAGTGAGCACGAATACTTGGAAAAAGAAAGTAAGAGCATCTTGGAACAGTTGTACAACAACTCTCTAACAAATTTTGTGGCATCGCTCTATAGCAGCAACGCCATAGCTGAGGATGAGTTAAAGGAGCTCCAGGAGTTCATAGAGGAGCTTACAGGAGGGAAATGAGTATGCTTGAGACCTTATTTCAGAAAGTACTTCAGGTCTCTATGAGCACATCAATTGTTATAGGCGTGCTACGACTATTACTACCACTGATAAAACGTAGTTACAGTGCTAAATGGCGCTACCTAGTATGGCTGATTATAGCTGTCAGACTGCTTATACCATTTAGTCCCAGCATAGTTGGTGAAGCGCCTGTAACCATACCATCGGTAAGTCAGAATGTGCAGATTCCTGTTCCACTACCAGCTAATACAAACTTGAGTGAGCAAACAAACATTATACCGACGCAACCTACCCCTTTGGTAACGCCAAACAGTTCAATGGTGCGGACAATCACACTGGCAGACCTACTGCCTGCGGTTTGGCTGATTGGGGCAATATTATTCATAGCTTATTACTTCGCAGGTTACATAGTCTTTAGAAAGTCAGCAATGCGTTTTTCAGAAATTGTAGAGGACGAGCAAACGTTAGCTACTTTTAGCCAAATGGAACAAGAGATGGGCATAAAAGGGAACATAAAGCTAATCAGGAGTAAGAAGGTACAGAGCCCCATGATAACAGGATTTGTTAAGCCCATTTTTCTACTCCCGCATGTTGAGTACGGTGAAGCGGACTTAGAGTTGATAATGAAACATGAGCTCATCCACTACGAGCACAAAGATATATGGAACAAATTGGTTATGGTAGTAGCAAATGCAGTGCATTGGTTCAACCCGCTAGTGTATGTGATGCGGTACAGAAGCAACGCGGACATTGAGATGGCGTGTGACAGCGAGCTAGTAGAGGGGACGGACACAGAGTTTAGAAAGCAGTACAGTGAGACGATACTGTCGGCTATATATAAAAGTAACGAAAGGCAGACAGTATTTTCCACTTATTTTTACGGGGGAGTGAAAACAATGAAAGAGAGGCTGGGAAACATATTTGATGGAAGGGGAAAAAGAGGAGGCATTGCAGCTTTATGCATTGTAGTAGTTGCAGTTATCGTCCTTGGTGCGTTGGTTTCCTGTGGAGGTAGCAGCGTAGCAGAACTTACCGCGGAAGAAAAAGCTCGGATTACAGAACTCATTGACAACTTTGGTCATGAGCTGACGAATGTGACAATAATAGACCCAGAGAATGTAGTAGCTGAGCAGATAAAGGAGCATTACACGCCTTATCTGACATCTAACCTACTATCAAAATGGGTTTTTGATCCTTCTCTGGCAATGGGAAGGACGACGTCAAGCCCTTGGCCTGACCGAATAGAAGTAGACTCTATGGAAAAAGTTGATAGCGGCAGGATAAAGGTTCAAGGCCATGTGGTCTGGGTTGCCAGTGGTGGGCAAAACGGGCTTCAGGTTACAGCCACAGTCCCTGCTGTGTTCTTTGTAAAGAAAGATTCTTCAACAGGTAAATTTCTCATTGACGACGCCTTCAGTAACAAATATGCGTTGTATGACACAGAGGAGCTGACTAAGATGCTTCAGAGCGTTTTACCAGAAGCTGGATCGCAAAGTGAGCCTTTTATTGTAGCTACGTGGCCCCTGTTTAATGATAGCGAAGAAGAAATTGCGCTTGCTTACATGGGTACGGGTGGCGCTTATGTGGACTATTACACACTATGTATAGCTCAGGATGATAAATTGGCTTTGGCAAACTTTAGAGATGAAGACGGAGCTATCGGACCCCATGTGTTTTCCGAAGGTGCATCTGTTAAGCATGAGGTAAGACTTAGGGTGTACGACGCATCTCCACTTAATTTCTACGTTTGTCAATATCAGATTGACAGAGATGATGGTGGTACTATCAGCAACATAAACGTGGAAGCCTATCGATGGAATATGGATGCTCAAATTTTCGAGTTTGACCCCGATGCTTCCCAACAGTTTAAAGAGGAGCTGGGAAACAGTTTGAATGCAAATAAGGTAATACTTGCTTAGCTGTCCAATGCGTTGCGGGAAGCGCTTATAGCAAATTGTCCTCCATGTTACACGGACGCAGGTATCGATTTTACACTTGACCCAAGAGCTGGTTCTTTCACAGTGGAGGATGGCATTGCCAGTGCTATTGTGACGGAACGCAGAAATAAAGTTGATGACGCGAACGCAAACAATAGAGGACTAAATAAAAAGCCCCCACCACAGCCCTTTAGTGGGGGGCTTTTATTTCCTGATTACTAGCAGAGCGTTGCTAAGATCTCTGCCAGGAGATGTGAGCAGTTTTCCTTTGTAATACAAACCGCTGGAAGCTCCACCATCAATGTTCATGGCATTATAAGCACCCAGTTTTTGCATAATTGTTGCTAAGTCCTCAATTTTCGCACTGTTTACGGTCACCATGAGGAGCTTGTTATCTTTTGTCAGACCAAGCGCACTGCGAGCCATGGAATATTCCGTGATTTTGGGGATTGTGTAGTTTTCTGCTTCTGGGTTCACCGTTATCTTACCGTTTGTAATCAGCCTGGGGCCCGCACTTAGTCCACCTTCTATTACGCCTTGCTTCCAAATGTTTGCGTTGCCTTGCTGTACGCTGTAAATGTCGTTGTATTCTATCTGGTAACCTTTCTGGAACCAGTCAGCATATCTTATTTCAGTGCCGTACAGGTGAATAATGTATCCATTCTTCGGTATGGCAACATTGTTCCCCTGTTTCTTGTCCACAACAGTATCATTTTCAACCACAACGTTAATACCTCCGTTGTTTGCACGCGTGGTGGGACCGCGCTTTGATGTATACAGGTTTATTGAGCTCTGACCCCAATATATGGGGGAGCGGTTTATTGTACCTACATACCACCCTTGGTCGTATAGCCAAACATTATCAGGGCCGGGTATGGAAAGGTATTGTCCCTGGATTTTCATGGAAACGTAGGCTATGTCAGCTCTGTTCTCTCGGGTAAACCCAAAAGTAGTTGCTGGTTTATCACGGAAGCACAAATGTTCGATTCTACCGTCTATGATCAGGTTCCCAGAGGGCTCCTTCGGGTTGGTGGTTTCATAAGCTCTAAAGAACGTTCCATTAATGGCAGCAATGGCATTGCTACGCTGTGCCATGCTTAGAAGTGATTCTGTTAGGCCTATCTGGTTCTGACCATAGGCAATCTTTAGACCCACATGAGGGTTGTTAAGGAAAACCTTCACAACCTTTACATTGAATGTCTTTCCGCCAAAAGACATTTGCATAGTGCTGGAAACAGCATCTGTATCTATGTACACAGCACGCTCTGTTTGATCCCAATCTACATACCTACCCAGGGCTTCGCCAATAAACCGAAGCGGTACGTAGGTCCGCGCACCGTTTATAAAGGCGGGTACATCTAAAGAGACCTCTTTCCCATCAATTTGCGCTATGGGGTTACCAATTTGCAAAAAGATAGTCTTTGAACCTTGCTTTATCGCGACGGTTTTTGTTTGATCGTCCCATGTCACCTGAGCGCCGAAATATTCAGAAATATAACGTATTGGTAGAAAGACACGCCCATCTTTTAAGATGGGAGGGCTATCAAAACTCTTCTTCTGCCCCTGTATGTAAATAGGTATGGGAGAGCTACTGTTTTGGGCTTGCACGTTTATAACCGGGGTAGATGTTCCCAAAAGTGTGCAAAGAAGAAAGGCGCATATTGCAACAACCGTAATCCTTCCAAAACGTGAGTTCCTCACTTCACTCAGCCCCTTTCTGTAAATGCTTGAGGTTCTTCAACTTCTGCCTTTTTGCAGCATATGTTTATCATAAGTTAATGTTACAACAGCCTATTGCACATAAAATGTGCATGCGGCTCATAGTAGAAAGTTGTTGTGCAATCAACAAAAAATAATAGATACAGCCGACTTCGAGAAGCGCTTGAATGGCATTTACCTAAACGAGAGTGGGGCTAAAAAGTTTGTTCAAGTGTTTGACGAAAAACTGCAGTCCACGTTGAACTACAAGAAGATCAAGAGAAATGTATCCTACAAGACTTTGATAAGACTAGAACTTTATAAACTCGAGAAGCACTTCATGGGCGAAGATACATACAGGCCTTTTGTGGCAGAGTGGTGACCCGTGACCAGTGACATGTATGTGATCATGGTTTACGATGTTGGCGAAGAACGCGTTCCGAAGGTTCTAAAGACGGGGAGGAAATATCTTACATGGGTTTAAAGAACCTTGCACTTTGATAGAATACGCTCATTGGGCAACGATATCGAAGAATCCAATACTTCACGGTAAAATGTTTCCTAGAAGGCTCACCGTCGGTGAGGAAGAGCTTTTGTGAAAGAAGCGCTTTGATGCATGGACGGTGGCTTTTGTAGCTTGCCTAAAAGGGATTGAAACTAATCCAGGAACAAGATGCCATGGGAAAGTCTGGGTGTTTCTAGCATACCTATAAGGGATTGAAACTAGGCTGGGTTGTCTTGCTTTGTTCTCGGAGGTATCACAGAAAGCAGGAGTTGTTGTGCACTTTCAGCATTCGCCTGAAGTTTGAAGCAGATAACAGCGTGCCTAAAAACAGTATCGGTATGACAAATTTATATACGAAGTATTTAATGTTGCACCACTATCGAGATGATGCGCATCTTATAGCAAAAACGTTTTCGAGTGTCACATTAACGGAAAAGTGCTAATGGTTATGGGCGAATACAGGACTTGAAAGGGCTTGTCATGGTTTGCGATCAATATGGTTCAGTGATTGCAGAATGGGGATAATAAACATTAATTCTTAAGTCTTCCGATGTGCTTGCGGCATGTAAGTGTGACCGAGCAGTGGAGCGGTTTTCAATTTGAGGTAGTAAGTTTTTAACCTAGCAGGGTTAAACTAGAAAGTGGGTATCGATGGCTTCATATACCAGCATTGCGAGGAGTGAGAGTATGACTATAAAGGAAAGCAACGGAATAATTGCTGTGAGGCTCCATGATGGAGATAAATTCATGGAAAGCCTAAAAACGGTCGCCAGAGGTTGCGATGTTAATAGTGCAGTGGTTCATGGCATTGGAATGTTCAGGCAGGTCGATCTTGGGTACTTCAACGGGCAGGAGTATGTGACAAAAAGTTTTGAAGGTGAACTAATGGAGATTGTTTCTATTCAGGGGAACATAAGCATGACTGAAAATGGCGCAGAGATTGCTATCCATGCACACTGCGTCTTAGGGTTACGTGACTATTCTTTAATTGGCGGCCATTTGATGGACGGAACGTTTTTCAACGGTGAGTTATTCATTCAAAAACTTGAAGGAATAAAGCTTGTTCGAAGAAGTGAACCGAGTGGGCTAAACGGTTTGTGAGTTGAGTAGCTTGTGGTCAATAAGCTACAATTGAGCTGAAGTATGTGTCTGGTCATTGGAACATGCTTGAAGTATGTTTAGTGTTGTGTAATTAGACATTCTTGAAGGAGAAAGGGCTAAGTTGAGAAAAAGAAGGATATTTTTTGTTGTGGTTTTTGCGTTGTTTTTCTTCTGGCTTTTTGAAAATTTCAAAATTGTTGTTCCTGTAACAACCATAAGCAGTCCGAAAATTAGGAACACGGTCACCATTGTACAGATCTCGGACCTTCACGGATACAGTTTTGGTTTTAATAACAACTATTTGTTGCGTGCTATTGAAAAGCAGCAGCCAGACATTGTAGCTGTAACAGGTGATTTGTTTAACCGCGGGGACAATAGAGGAAAGGCAAGGGCGCTCAACTTGGTAAAGGTGTTGTCTGAAAGATACCCTGTGTACTATGTGCGCGGTGAACACGAAGGATCATCGAGCTTAGAGGATATTAGCGATGCAGGTGCTACAGTGCTTGAATATGAGAAAGCAGATCTAAAAATAGGCGAAACTCATATAAGTGTCTATGGTTGTCCTACTACTGGTTATTATTCCTCAGCTGACAATGTGTTGGAAGCAATTAAGGTTGAAGATGACAATGATTACAACATTCTTTTGGCACATATCTTCTATGAAGAGGTGTTCGACAAGTGGAAAGGCGATCTTGTACTTTCGGGAGACACTCACGGTGGTGGCATTAGATTGCCCTTCATTGGACCTTTGATGTACTATGGCATTACATTTCCAAAATTGTCTTACGACGGACCTATGTACGATAAAGGTTTGTTCAATCTTGGAGATAAGTATCTCTACGTTTCACCGGGACTTGGTAATTTCCCTTTACCTCTAAGACTTTTTAATCACCCTGAGCTAACTGTCATTAAAGTAGTTAGCAGTACTCAAGGGAATTAAGGTTCCTGATAGTATAACGGTGAACCAAATTTACACTTGACTGATGAGGTGGCGCATGGTAAGGTTAGTTTCTTGACCAGTAGCCTTGTGGACTTTCCTTTTTTAAAAACAATATGCTACCACAGTGTTTATTGCAGTTCGGACAAAGATGGTGCTTTTCTGTATACAGAGGAGCCCAGTAATATGGACCCGAGGGTGACTTGCCATAGTGGTTAGCGTTAAAGCTGGGTCAAGTCCGTTTAACTGGTAGTGTTTGTATAATTCTTGCTTGTCCGCATTTTTGTCCTTATAAAAAAGCCATAATGCAGGCAGAGCGTTTTCTAACGGCTCCTGCTGAAAGTCAAACAGTGTTTTGTTTTCAGAAAATCGGTCATACTTGAAATCTTTCCATTGTATCGGTAGCAGATTCAATGGAATGCCTTCAACTTCTCAAAATTAATCTTATTATCTTCAAAAACTTCAGGAAAGACATTTTTTAGATCTTCTTTAATATCAGTTTTTACTATTTTATTTATTCTTTTAATTTCCATTTTATTGCCTCCGTAACAGGATTTGCCATTTCATATAACGTTTTGCTGATAAAAGAAGTTGTCGAAGGCAATTTGTGGAAATCTTTGATTTCCATTTTATCCGCTGTTATATGAAGTTCCGAACCCTTATTCTGTGCCTGTTCCATTCTCCCTTACCACTCTTTCTCAAAACTATCAAAATCCTTAACAGGTGCAACAAATTTTAAATCTCTTATAGGTTCAAATCTCTTTTCGGCACTTTTTATCTTAATTTTTTCTTCAGGTTTCAATTCATAAATATTATTAGTTCCTTTGGTTTCAACCACAAAGTAAATTTTCTCTTCTTGCTTACCATCCTGCATTCTTTCTATTACAATCGCCCAGTCAGGTGTGTAATTCCCTACCGGTGTTTCTATTGCATACCAATCAGGTAGTTTTATGAATAATTTTATCCGTGAGTCTTTATCAAGTGCCTTGGCAAACTCTTCTTCTATATTTGATTCTTTAATTATCCCATCATAAATTGATTTTTCTACTTTTAATACATATTTACCGTAACTTGCCACTTCCTCCTTTAGAAGACTGACAGGATAACTCTCCCCCAGATCAATATATTTAATACCCTCAACCTCAAATGTTCTTTTACACTCTTTAATAACTTCTATGACCTTTTCTGCATATTTTTGAGGATTCAAAAACAAGAGATTAAGATTGTTAGAACCTTCTAATATTTTGAATATTGTCCTTTTAGTTAAACTGGTTTCTCTTTCAATAAAGGTTATAAGGTTAAGAACCTTAGTTATCTCTGTTTCTTCCGATGCTTCTCTAATAAATTCCTCCTCAAGAGATTCGGATTTGATTTTATCTACTCTAACTTTTTTAATGCTTATTTCTGGCTCTTTTATTTCAATTTTCTGTATTTCCTCAATACATTGTTCTATGAATTTACCACCATCTATATTTACGATATACTTTGCTTTTGGAGATACTCTATTCCATAAATTTTTAAATAAATCTCCTTGAAGGATATCATTTTTAATCTTGACTCTTATTCTTTCTCGGTTATCTTCAACAGGTGGTGCTTCAACTCCTGCTTCTTCTCGGTATTCTGTCTGTAGCCTTTCTAAATATTCCCTATAACTTTCATTTGTAATCACAGTCAATAAATTTATATCTCTATCCTGAATTCTATCCCCATATTGGTCAACCGGCAATCTTAAACCTCTACCAATTTCCTGTCTCTTTTTAATCTCTGAAGAAGAATATGCAAGCGTGCAAATATTAAATACATTTGGATTATCCCATCCCTCTCTTAATGCAGAATGAGAAAAAATAAACTCAACAGGTTCTTCCAACGAAAGTAATCTTTCTTTATCCTTCATAATCAAATCGTATGCTGATTCGTCTTCCTCAATACTCTTATCCTTTTTCATTTTTGAAAAATATCCACTATGAACTTTCTTTACATCTAAATTTGAGAATTCCTGAAATTCGTTATTAATAAGTTTGCTAAATTCTTCTTCAAACATTCGGCGAACAATCCCATCTTCTAACAAGTAATCATCAACTCTATTTAGGAAAAATAGACTCAATACCTTAATCCCTCTAGGATTTAATCGCCTTTTTTTATCTAAATGCTCCCTTACCGTTTCCCTTACCATCAAACGAATTATCTTATCTTCATCTATTGAAGATTTCCCTTCATAAATTTTCACACCATTAGAAAAAGAAAGATATCCTGCACCTTTGTTTATTTCATTTGTGATAAAGCCCTCATAATAAGAATTGTCTGTTTTATTGGCTAAATCATCACCGTGCTTAATTGTTATTGTCTTTAACTTTATACCATCTTTTGTATTAGCAAAAACTTTGACTTTTGCCCTTAAACCACTTGATGTTGATTCTATTCTTTCTAAAATAATTTTCTTACTGCTTGCGTCTCCTTCATCTGTAATGGAAAGAACTTCTATTTTTTTAACAAGTCCTAAATTATACGCATCAAAAGGAGTTAGTTTATAAACAAGATTATAAATATCTTTGTGAGTCGCAGAGTAGCGTAAAATAAAAAGTGGATTCAATTCAGATAATCCCCATGAAGTTGCCTCCCCGCCCATCTTTTGAGGTTCGTCGAGGATAACAATAGGTTTTGTCTTTTTTATAATTTCAATTGGTTTATCTCCCATTTTATCGTGAACATTATGGATTATATTTGTATCCTTATTAAAAGCATCTCTTGTGATAACCATTATTTGTAAATTTGTATCTTGACCAAACATCCGAACCATTACTAAATTATCGGACTTATATGGAAAATAGGTATAAGGTAAATTCTCATACAATTGTTTAAAATGCTCTTTTGTAATATCCAGGGTTTTTAAAACTCCTTCTTTTATAGCAACTGATGGAACTACAATAATAAACTTTGTAAATCCATACTTCTTATTTAACTCTAAAATAGTTCTTAGGTAGACATAGGTTTTCCCAGTCCCTGTTTCCATCTCAATGGTAAAATTGTAAGGTTCTTTCAAATCATCTGGGTTAGATAATGGAAGTCCATTTTTCCTTTGAATCTCTTGTAAATTTTCAAAGATTTTTTCTTTAGAAAGGTTTAATACATTAGGAATGATTTGGAAAGTATAATCAAAATGTTTTTTGGGTTGCCCTTTAAATAAGTCCAATACGGAATTTATAGAATCAATTTGAAAATCTAACTTGGGGTCAAATTTTAACTTTAACATTTTATATCACCTTTAATCTGACAAAAGCACTCAGATTTATTTTGTCGCTATCTGTTAACGCACTATCTAAAAAGACAAACATTTTTCCTCTATATTTTGAAGTTCTTATTTCTTCTATAGTCTCGGGGCTAAATTTATCTTTAAGGGATATATAAAAATCCAAATTTTGTTCTTCATCTTTTACATAGTAAAATTCATCATCTTTAATCTTTATCTTTTCAATCTTGGAGTTTAAATTCAGTCCTTCTTTTAACATTACTTCATAAATAACATCAATCTCTTTCCAGCTAGAAACTAATGGTTCATTAACCCACAAACCAAGCCACTCCAAATATTTCTTTTTTAATTCTTCTTTATCTTCGCTTGGGTCAAATTCAAACTCATCCTTAAGATTGAAGTTTGATTGAGCAAGTTTAAAAACCTTAAATCCAAAATCTTGGTTATTTTGGAACAAATTGGCGCCTTCTTTCTTGTATTTTTCTGATACTCTCCTTAATCTTTCAATACAAATATCCGCAACAGTAGGAAAATCTTTTTTGATTTCTTCATCCTGAACTTCCTCGTCAAGTTGGACAAGGATAAACTTTCTATTGCCTCCATCCTCTTTATTTAAATCCCAGACCGCATGACCTGTTGTGCCTGAGCCAGCGAAGAAGTCAAGGATAATAGAGTTTTTATCAGTAGCCATAATTAGTAAATGTTTTAAAAGCTCTATTGGTTTGGGGTTATCGTAAACTCTTTTTCCAAATAAATTCTCGATAAAATTATTAGCTGAAGTTGCTGATCCTTTATTTTTTATTATAGAAGAAGCAAAGATTTCTCTTTTTTCATTTATAAATATTTTTATTTGTGGAACAGAGTCATCCTTTTTGCCCCAATAAATCCTATTATCTTTATCTAATCTTTCAAACTCCTCTTTAGAAAAATGCCATTGTCTTGTAAATTTTTTCCCACTCGGAGATGTTACAGTATAATAATTAGGATGGTTCGGATTTGATCGTTCTTCGATTTTGGACATGTTACCCGCTTTATAAGGACCGCGGGGATCATTATCAGGATTATTATATTCACCTTTGAAATTTGGATATTCTGATATTTTAGCAAACTTACATAAATTTTTATTTATATAACCTACTAAAATATATTCGTGGTCTATTCTAAATCTTTCAACTACTTTCATTTTACCTGCCCCGGCTTGCCCTTCACCTGTTTTTTCCCATATCATCATTTCCACATTTTCTTCCCCAAAAATCTCATCCATTATCATTCTCAAATGGTGGACTTCGTTATCATCTATGGAAATAAAAATAACCCCATCTTCTCTCAATAAGCTCCTTGCTAAAAATAATCTTGGATACATGAAATTAAGCCAGTCAGAATGATACCTTCCACTTGCTTCTGTATTGGTAGTGAGTTTTTTACCTTCACTATCAATCTGTCCCGTTTTCTCTAAATAATCCTTTAATGGTTCCTTAAAATTATCATGGTAAATAAAATCTTTTCCAGTATTATAGGGTGGGTCAATATATATCATTTTCACTTTACCAAAGTATGGTTTAAGCAATAATTTCAGTGTCTCTAAATTTTCGCCAACAATAACAATATTTTCTGTATTATCAAAATCAACTGACTTTTCTTTATCAGGTTTTAAAGTTCCATAAGCGGGAGATTGAATAAGTTTATAAAGATTGTTTTTCCCAGCCCAGTTAAAATAAAATCTATCATCTTCCTTTTCAATAATTTCACCACTTAATAGGGACTTCAACTTCTCAAAATTGACTTTATTGTCCTCAAAGACTTCAGGAAAGACATTTTTTAGATCTTCTTTAATATCAGTTTTTACTATTCTATTTATTCTTTTAATCTCCATTTTATTGCCTCCATATTAGAGCGCTTTTTCGCCTAACGTTTTGTGGATAAAAGAAGTTGCCGAAGACAATTTGGGCGAAGCGTAGCGAAGCCTTTTATCCACTGTTAGGCGGAGTTGATTCTTATTGTATCATTTTGTCAAAAAACCATTATTCTGACCATCCTCCACTACACGTTGGAGTTCGTTTAAGTATAGGTGGCAAAGCTCCAAGACATCCTCGGTCCCAGACCAATCAGGAAAAGTGAAACGATGCGTGACCTTAGGTGGGATTTCGGGCGCTGGTGGTGGCTCGGATGGTTCCGATGAATACTCGCCAATGAGTCGACCATTTTGATCGAATTTTTTGATATGGATACTTTCTGAGATGCGTATAACCTCCGTCAATTGGATAGAAGTATGCTGGTTCACTTGAACTGGCTGCATATGTACATTGATATTGCGCTTGTCCTTGAAGAAAGCCAGTACCTTGCTCAATTTGAAGTGGTTGTCATACCATTGCTTACCACCAGATTTGGTTTGAGCCTCCTTACAGGCATACTGTAAAACAGATCGGGCGGCTGATAGAAATGCACTTAGATCAAAAAGGAGATTGCCGCGGTTGTCTGTCTCTGAAACCATTCTTGAGTAGAAGTACTCCGCTTCCTTGAGTTTTGACTCTTCGTACATTGTCTGTCTCCTATTAGGAATCGATGTCGCCTAACTTGTTCATATACGACAATTTTGTCATATATCTCCACAAACTGGCTTTATATCCTACATAAAGGTCGGATATACTTACACTTGGTAAATTTTTATTTCTTGCCATCTTTCACTTCCTCTGATATTATAGACCTAAATTTAGCTATTTTTATCACTATAATAATTTTTAGTGCTTTTTTGAAAAAATTGCAAGTTTTTGAGTATATTTTTCTTGTTTTTGTATTTTGCTCCGATTTAAGTGAGTCGAACACATAGCAATCTAAGCAATTTTACTGTGTTTTATACATTTTAAGCATAGTTATCCTGTCTTCAAAGTAGCTCTGTTGCTAATAAAATAGCTTGCACGGAGATTGGGAGATGTGCTTTGGCTCCTGCTCGTTTTCGGTATCTCAATTGCAATAGTGGTTATAAGCTTCCCATTCATAGCTGGTTTAAGCGTTCTCCTTTATGTTGCCGGCACTAGTTCATTGCAATAGCCATTTACGATATCATAAAGTACTTTTTAGGGCAAACCGCTAAATCAGCGTGCGCGATCTGACAGTCTGGACTGTTGAACCTCAGGGAACCACGATGAATGTTATCAGAATGTTGACAGACGTAAGTTCTTATGGTAAACTTGAATCGTATTCGTCATATTGATGATTATCTATGTGAGGTGGTTCAACTACGGAACATTGTGATGAATACCTTAAAATCTTCAGGGCACTTTCTGACAGAACACGTTTGGAAATATTGAGTTTGTTGAATGACGGAGAAAAGTGTGCGTGCAAGCTACTTGAAAAGCTCTCTATTAGTCAACCCACCTTATCTCATCACATGAAAATCCTCTGTGACTCCGGTTTGGTGAAAAGCAGAAATGAGGGAAAGTGGGTCCACTATTCCATAGACCCTGCTGGCTTTGCCTTAGCTCAACAATTCTTGGATCAATTGAGCTGCTTTAACATAGCGGAACCAGGGTGTTGTTCTAACAGCTTAACTACCTAGGAAAATAAAGGGGATTGATCGCTGTGCAGGTATTGGCTGCCATCTGGTTATTTATTCAGAATGAAGTACTGGGCATGAAATGGCTCAGCACCGCTGTCTATAACGTTCTTAATGCCTTTGGTTTAGACGTCAATACAAGAGTTGGTGGCATGATTCATTTTTTCGTTTATGATCTGGTGAAAATCTTTCTGCTTTTATCAGTCCTTATCTTTGTAATATCCTACGTCCAAAGCTATTTCCCACCGGAAAGGACGAAGAAAATTGTCGGCCGTTTCCACGGAATATGGGCAAACATACTTGCGGCTCTACTTGGTACTGTTACGCCTTTTTGTTCTTGTTCCTCTATACCGCTTTTCATTGGATTCACTAACGCAGGCCTTCCCGTTGGAGTTACTTTTTCTTTTCTTATTTCGTCACCTTTGGTGGATCTCGGATCTTTGGTGTTGCTAATGAGTATTTTCGGCTTAAGGGTGGCGGTAATGTATGTGGTTGTTGGCGTTCTTCTTGCTGTGGTAGGCGGGACTCTTATCGAGGCTTTTGGTATGGATAAGGACGTTTACTCGTTTGTAAAAGATACAAAAGCAGCGGACATTGATCCTCCAAGCTTAACCGTGACTGATCGCCTTATCTTCGCACGAGATCAGGTAAGGGACATTGTGCACCGCGTGGGCCGTTACGTTGTAATCGGTGTAGCTATCGGTGCTGTTATCCATAACGTTATTCCTGCTACTTGGATATCTTCTATCCTCGGTCGTAAGAACAATGGAGCTGTGATTCTTGCAACTCTTGTGGGTGTGCCCATTTACGGAGATATCTTTGGTTCCATTCCTGTAGCTGAGAGCCTCTTTGCAAAAGGCGCAGGTTTGGGCACGGTATTGTCTTTCATGATGGCGGTGACGGCACTTAGTTTACCTTCTATGGTTATGCTAAGCAAGGTTGTAAAACCCAAATTGCTGGTTTTATTCATCGCCATAGTAACCGGTGGCATCATGGTTGTAGGCTACATTTTTAATGCGCTCCAAGCGGTGTTGATTTGACATATTGTTCGAAAACATTTCAGAACGAAAGGGGAGTGTAAACTGTGGAGATGCATCAAGAGAAACCAGAGAATCAAACGAGCAGCTTCAGTGAAGGAACTCCAAATTTAGATCACGAGCAGGAGAATTGTGTTCGTAACGATTCAAATCCGGCCGTTCTGTCTGTTAAGGTGTTAGGTCCGGGATGTGCACGTTGCAAAGCACTGGAGGCCAATACCAAGTCGGCTTTGGACAAGCTGGGCCTCAAAGCAGATTTTAACCATGTTACAGATTTTTCTCAAATTGCAGCTTATGGAATCATGAGCACTCCGGCTCTTGTTATCAATGAAAAGGTTGTTTCCTTCGGAAGAGTTTTGAGTGCTGAAGAGGTCGTAAAGATATTGAGGTCTGAGCTACAACTTTAGATGTACTCTAATCTATTTCCCTGACAGAAGGGCGCTTTGCACAAAACTTGTCGCTGTGAGTTGATATATATAAACGACTGCATATGACACGATTGCACATCTTGTCGGCGACAGGTATGAGATATGTGTTTATGTCAATTTGAGTTAGTTGAATGACATGCTACTGCGAGGAAATTAACTTTAAAGCTTAAAATGGAGACAATAATGTTGATAATTTGTAGGAAAAAAGAAGTCTGAATGGGGACTTTGCAGAACTTGATATGCAGTTTTAACATCTTTATCCTACGATGTATTTGCCCCAAGGAGTAGCTTCCAGCCATTTGGTTAGTATGTAGGACAACGAATAGATGATGAAAAAGACGAATATGTCGTAAAGTATGGCGTTTGCCGTGGCGTACATGCGATTCATGATGAACAAAAACAGTGGATGCATGAGAAATATACCGAAGGAGAGCTGTCCAGCTCTTTCAAAAAACCTGATCTTGACTTTCTTAGATATATATAGAAGCAACAAAGGTGTGGACGAAACATATATGTACCACCAAAGGTTAACTATGCCTGATGAAACGAGCTGACCTATATTTGAAAGATGATAGCAATAGGTATATAAAACACCTGAAACCAGGGCAACGGGCAGAAATATGGTAACGTGTCTCTCTCTTTTGCAGTATTCCTCGTAATTTTCACCAATCCAGACGCCTACGAGTATAACCGCTAAGTACCAGATCATCAGGCGTGTACCTCTGGGGAAGTAATGTATGATGTAGAACTCGTATAAGTAATAACAAGCTACCTGAACTCCTATGGAAATCAGGAGAATCTGTCGGAACCTTACTTTTAAGTGTGACACTACGTACATTATGAAAGGCAACAATATGTACACTTGCAGTATAACTACAACGAAATAAAGGTGGTAATACCCATCACCCCTAAGAAGGAGGTTCAAATAGTTTCCCCATGTAACTCGCACTGTGCCGTTTGACTCGATGTGCTTCACGACAAGGTATACCAGCGTCCATATTAGGTAAGGCGGGATTATTCGAACAAAGCGTTTCGAGTAAAAGGCTTTTAATCCTCCAGCAGTAATAGTTCGGAAATCATCCCCATGGATGTATGAAAGGAGGACGCAGCTTGCGAAAATGAAGGTGGGAACAGCAAACTGCGAAAGCCTGTTTAGGATAAGATAAACAAAATAAGAGGTTGAGGTGGGGTCAAAGGTACCCACGCCATGGCTTGTGACATGTATGAGTATTACCGCTGTAATACTAAGCCCTTTTAAAACATCAAATTCCCTAAGTCTTTTCATTGGCCCAAATCTATTCAATTGTAACAACAGTTTTCTAATGACTTATGGGCAAACTAAAAACCTAGTTAGATGCTACTTATGTGGTCTATGCAGAAGGTTTTTATTTCTCATAAGTAGCCTTAAAAGGCTACCAAATCCCGTTGCTGTGCAGGTTGTCTGGTTGCCCAACACCGAAAGTTCTTCCCGGTGGCGAAATCCAACGGTTTTTCACCTTTGGTCACTGCTAGTTAATACTATGCGCTCCTTCGTTACGAAACGGGTCATGAAAGACCCTGAGGCAAGTACAGCAGCGATAATGATTAAATACAAAATCAGGATTTGTTGGTATGTAGCTCATTGGATAGTACTCTTTCTTCCTAATACTCTCTATGCTCAAATACTAGTCAAACATATACGGGTATTGTAGAGAAACGTTAGGCAGAATGATTTTGTATTCAACATGACTATAAAGGAGAACATTTGCTAGATGATGAATTTACAGAAGAAGAATTCTTTGACGCGGTACGGAAGGCAAAGGTGGACAAGTTCGTTTACTTATTAGAGAACGGCTACGATACGGTAGTTGGGGAAAGAGGTGGAAAGCTGTCTGACAGGCAAAGGCAAAGGATTGCCATAGCGAGAGCCGCAATAAGGAAGCCAAAGATTTTGGTGCTTCATGAAGCAACATCGGGAGTGGATTCACAAACAGAAGAAGAGATATTTGATGAACTAAAAGAGGAAGACATGACCTTAATAATCATTTCTCACAGGCTTTCCACTATAAGAAAAGCGGATAGAGTGCTAGTACTTAATGAAGGACGCGTGGTAGAAGAAGGAACACATGAGGAACTCATGGCTAGCTCTTGCGTCTACAAGGACATTATTGAAAGCCAATTGGTCGTGTAAAAGGCAAGGGGCCACTTAGAAGTGGCCCCTTCTAGTTTCTTAGGGCAGATTTCTTTATATGGGTGCTCCGAAAACTTCTGCTTCTTCCACAAGTCCAAGCCTCTTTAGGTGCATTTTTGTAGGGACACCTTCTTTAGACCAGCCTCTCGCCATGTAATACTGATCCAGCATGTCCTGAAGTTCTTCTTCAGAAACATAACTCCCCTTGGTTACACCGTTGGATATGGGTTCATGGGTAACGCGATATGGCAGATAATCGTCCTTTCTTGTAAAAC
>Ga0208938_1000583_pt1 | contig 26573 bp, 24 predicted proteins | sample AD_UKC125_MetaG_FD_184434 | JGI IMG/M metagenome (GOLD analysis project Ga0208938, IMG submission 184434) | Active sludge microbial communities of municipal wastewater-treating anaerobic digesters from USA - AD_UKC125_MetaG (SPAdes) (version 2) | ecosystem: Engineered > Bioreactor > Anaerobic >...
TCCTCAGTAAATCTCAAAATCACTCGCCGTTGACACGTTGACAGGCAGTCAGTCGGAGTGGGTGCGCAGGTAGCGGCCGAAGTGCGGGACGGTGAAGGCGATCTGCCCGCGCTCTCCCGAGTAGATCAGGCCCTTCTTCATCAGCGAGTCACGGGCGGGCGACAGCGACTGCGGCCGCTTGCCGAGCTTCGCCGCCACCGCTGAGGTCGCCACCGAGTCGGCGTCGCCCGAGCCCGCGTCAGCCATCGCGCGCAGGTACTCCCGCTCCGCCGGAGTCGCCCGCTCATAGCGCGACCCGAAGAAGCCCACAGCCAGCTCGTTCTCCGCCTCCGGCGCCGCGATGGCCACGTCGGCCGCGACGATCTCCGGCCCGACAGCGTTGTCCCACACCGCTTTTCCGTAGGCCTGGACGAAGTACGGATAGCCGGCGGTCACGGCATACATGGCAGCCAACGCATCCGCGCTCCACGAGGCGCCCTCCTCCGCGGCCGGCGCCTCCAGGGCGACCCGTGCCGCGGCTTCGTCGAGGCGATCGATCCGCGAGTAGCGAAAGAGCCGCTCCGAGTAAGACTTCGACGCAGAAAGCACCGCCGGCAGGTGCGGCAGCCCCGCCCCCACGACGACCACCGGCAGCCCGGTTTGCGAGATCTCGTGCGCCGCCGCGCACAGCGCAGACACGTCGTCAGCACCGAGGTCCTGCATCTCGTCGATGAAGATCGCGACCCCGGATCCACGATCAGCCGCCAACCCGCCGATGTCGGTGAGCACTTCGAGCAGGTCGATCTCGATGTCGCCCGAGTCGGCGCGCCCGGCGACCGCAGGCGCGTCGATGCCGGGGTTCCAACGGTCGCGCACCGAGCTCGTCGGCCCACGCTGGGCGAACGCCTTGAGCACCCCGAGCACATGCTCGACCTCGTCCGGCCGCGGATGGCCGAGCTCCCGCACCGCCATGTGCAACGCCGCCGCAAGCGGCCGCCGTAGCGACTGGTCCGGCCGCGCCTCCAATTTGCCTGTGCCCCAACGCGCTCGCACCGCTGCAGACCGTAAAGCGTTGAGCAGCACCGTCTTTCCGACTCCGCGCAGCCCGGTCAGGACAACCGACCGCTCCGGGCGCCCCCGCGACACCCGTTCCAGGGTCACATCGAAGGCATGCAATTGCTCGTCGCGGCCGGCCAACTCGGGCGGGCGCTGCCCGGCGCCAGGGGCATAGGGATTCCGGATCGGGTCCACGATCGGACTGTATGCCGCTTTCTAGCAGCAATCCGATATTGACGGATACTTCGGTATGCCGTGTCGCGCCAGGTCGTGTCGCCCCAGCTCGCGCCGCGCCAACTCCCAGCTCAGCCGCCCATGTGTCGTCGCCGCCCGCGGGTGTGCACCGCGACCTTGGCGGCGAGCGTCGCATAGAACGCGGGATCGTGCAGATAGCTCATGTGGTTGGCGATGAGCGTGCCGTCGTAGGCGAAGTCGCTGTCGTGCGCCCCCGGCACCCGCCCCTCGGTCGGGAAGCTCAACACATCGCTGGAGGACCAGGCGTTCCAGAAGTAGCCCACCGTGTCAGCGGTGAACGGCCGCGCATCCGGATCGGTCGCCTCTAGAAGGACCCCGAGCTCCACGAAGAACCCCACCTGCCCACCCGAGGCGCACCAAAAGTCCACGCGCACACCAGGGTCGAACGCCGTCACGGTGTCATAGACCAGCTGCCCACCCATGCTGTGGGTGAGCACGACGAGCGGCTCCCCCGCCGGGCTGGCGTCAGCAGCGGCGCGCAGCCCGTCGAGCACCCGCTCGATGACCGGCCCGGGCGATCCTGGCCGCCCGCGCCCGTCGAGATAGCGCAAGATGTCGCCGACGAAGATCGGCAAGATCCCCGCAAACGGCCGCCGCACCCCGCCCATCGCCCGCCGAATTCCCTTGCGGCCCTGGGCAACCAGGTCGGTCCGCACCGGCCGGATGACCCGCCCGAGGGCCGGGTCCTCCTGCTTCAACCGCTCGCGCACCAAATCGTCGACAAACGCCCGCTGTCGCCGCGGCGCCCGCGCGGCCAACTGCGCGCGCAGAGCACTCTCGCTCACGACATCCCACACCGCCCGCACGACGGCCGCCCACTGCGACGGCGGCAGCGCCTCGAACAACTCGCGCTGCAACGCCTCCCCCAGCTCGGCCGGGGTGAGTGCCGCGAGATTGGGCACGTCCTCGAGATCGACAGGCAGCGGGTATGCCGTGTCGTCGGCTCCCAGCCCGGCACCGCCGTCCTGAGCAGGGTCGTCCCCCGCAGCACCAGGCGCCACATCAGGCGCCAGGTCAGGCGTCAGGTCAGTCGCCAGATCGGCCTCGAGCGGTACCCGCGGGCGCATCCCCAGATCACCCCAGTAGACCCGCACGATGGCCACCCCCGCCGGGTCGGCCGGCCGCAGCACCGGCGCGACGTGCTCGCGCAGCATCGCCTCGACGACCGGCCAGTTGGCATCGCGCGCGAAGCGCTCCACCGCCGGGAATTGCGGGTCGTCCTCGTCCCGAGTGGCGACGCCGTGGACGAAGACGATCGCCATGTCAGCGCAGTTCGGTGGCGACCAGGTCTGCGACGCCGAAGATCTCGTCCGGGTGGGCGATGGACTCCTGCTCGGCCACCAACCGCATCTCGCCGTGGCCACCGCGATGGGTGGCCTCGAGCACGGCATACATGGTCGCGGCGGTGCGCGAGAGCGCGACTCGGGGGCCGTCGGTGAGGTAGTGCGCGAGGAATATGGCGGCAGTCGCGTCGCCGCCACCGCGCACGACCATGTCGAGCAGCGGCGTCGTGACCAGCCACGCGCCCTCGTCGCTGACGCAGGCCATCTGGATCGAGCCCGCCGGGGTGGCGTCGGTCAACACCGAGGTCACGAGCACGGTCGAGGGGCCACGCTTGCGCAGCCGCGCGACCGCCTCGAGCAGATCGGTCTCGCTGCGCACCGTCATCCCGGCGAGGTAGTCGAGCTCGAACTGGTTGGGCGTGAGAATGTCGGCCTGAGGCATGACCGAGTCCCGCAGGTATTCCGGGATGCCTTCTCGCACAAAGAAGCCCCGCCCGACGTCACCCATGACCGGGTCGCAGCAGTAGATCGCTCGGGGGTTGGCCGCCTTGACCCGCGCGACGGCGTCGAGCACCACCGCGCCCATCGGTTCCGCGCCGAGATAGCCCGACAGGACGGCATCGATCTCCGGGAAGACCCCGCGATCCTGCACCCCGAGCACCACCTCGGCAACATCGGCGGGCGCCACGAGCGGCCCGCGGGTCGCGCCGTAGCCGGTGTGGTTGGAGAAGGTCACCGTGAGCACGGGGTAGACGTCGTGCCCGAGCCGCTGCAGCGGGAAGACGGCCGCGGAGTTGCCGGCGTGCCCGAAGGCGACATGCGACTGGATCGACAGGATCTTCACGGCTCGGTCACCACCGGACGTCCGGCGGACTTCCAGCCGCGCATCCCGCCGCGCAGCACCGCGGCATCGACCCCGTTGTCCCGCAGGTATGCCGTGGCGCGCAGCTGCTTGGTGCCGCCCCCACAGCTGACGGCGAGGGTCTGACCGAGCGAGTCGGCCAACGCCCGCACCTCGTCGAGCCGAGCGGCGAGCTGCCCCACCGGGATGCTCACCGCGCCGGGGGCGTGCCCGGCCCGCCAGTCGGCAGCATCGCGCACGTCGACGATCAACGCATCGTCGGGCAGGGCGGCCGGCTCGACGGTCGGCAGGTCGGCGGCAACTTCGGGCGGGAGCGATGCGGGCACGGCGTCCATGCCGCCATCCTCCCACCGCGGCAAGGGTCGCTCCTGCGCTCGCGGCCCCAGCTGCGCCGAGGTTCCCCGCGCTTCGGTGAGTCAGGACCCTGCGCGGAGTGCGGCTACCCTCACCGGAGCTCCCCGCCCGACCCCTGGACCTCGCCCCGCGTGCCCCGCCTCGTCAAACCGCTACTTGAGCAGGCGGGACATCCGGCGATCGGCCAACGGCTTGCCGCCGGTCTGACAGGTCGCGCAGTACTGCAGCGACGAGTCGGCGAACGACACCTCCCGCACCACGTCGCCACACTCGGGGCACGGCATACCGGTCCGTCCGTGCACCCGCATGCCCGCGCGTTTCGCGTCCTTCAACTCCGCCGCCGGCTTGCCGGAGGCGGCTGCGACGGCCGCCCGCAGGGTGGTGACGAGCGCGGCATACAGGCGCGTGACCGCTTCGGGCGGCAGGGACGCGGCGACCGCGAACGGCGACAGCCGCGCGACGTGCAGCACTTCGTCGGAGTAGGCATTGCCGACCCCGGCCAGCCAGGACTGATCGCGCAGCAGACCCTTGATCTGGGTGCGTCGGCCGGCGAGCAGCGCGGCGAAATCGGCCTCGGCGAAGTCCGGCGCCAGCGGGTCGGGCCCGAGCCGCGCGATGCCCGGCACCTCCTGCACGTCACGGACGAGGTAGGCCGCGAGCGACTTCTTCGTGCCCGCCTCGGTGAGATCGAAACCCGACCCGTCCGACAGCCGCACCCGCAGCGCGATCGGACTCTTCCCGGGGCGAATCACGGTGGCCGACAAGGCATCCGAGAACCGCAGCCACCCAGCCCGCGCAAGATGGAAGACCAGATGTATGCCGTCCACGTCGACATCGAGGAACTTGCCGTGCCGCGCGACCCCGTCGATGGGCGCGCCGATGAGAGCCGACGGCGGCGGGTCGTAGGTCTTGAGGACGGAGATCGACCCGAGCTCGACCCCGACGACCGCCAGCCCGACGATTCGCTCGGCGAGGAAGTCGACGAGGGCCTGCACTTCGGGCAGCTCGGGCATCGGTGGGCCCTGGTCAGCTCAGCTTGCCGACAGCCCGCAGCAGTCGCAGCAGACCGTAGCCGTCGGGGGCATGGAAGACCGGGGTCTCGCGGCGCTTCTTCGAGCCGCGGCCACCTCGTGATCCGCCTCGCGATCCGCCTCGTGATCCGAGCGGCGCGCTCGGCCGGGACATTGGATCTTCGGTCGAGACCGGCAGACCGTGCGCGAGCACCTGCTCGGTCAGGGTCAGCTGGCGGATCGCGATCGCCTCGACGCGCTTGGGGCGAGCCTCGGCGAAGTCCTGGTAGATCTTCGGGTCATGCTGGCCGTCGTCGCCGATGAGCAGCCACTTGATCCGCGGGAAGTCGCCGGCCAGCCGGTCGAGGCTGGAGCGCTTGTGGTCCTGGCCGCTGCGGAACCACCCGGTGTTGGTCGGCCCCCAATCGGTGAGCAACAGCGGCCCGGCCGGAAAGCCGTTGCGCCGCAAGAAGCGGGTGAGGGTGGGCGCGGTGTTCCAGGCGCCCGTCGACAGATAGACGATCGGCACGCCGGGGCGTTGCTCGACGAGCGCGCGATAGAGCGGCGCCATCCCCGGGATCACGCGGCGGGCACTCTCATGTCGGAAGAAGGTGTTCCACGCCGCGATGAGCGGCCGCGGCAGCGAGGTCGACAGGACTGTGTCGTCGATGTCGGACACGATGCCGGTGCGCACCGTCGGGTCGATAATCAGGACGCTCGCCTTGACCGGGTCGGCGCCGGGCGCGGCGATCGTCACCTCATGCCAGCCGGGTGGCAGCCCATGGTCACGGATCGTCGCGTCGATGAGCCCGGAGCGGTCGCTGCGCACATGCTCGACCCGGTCGCCGATGTGCACCTCGACCGGCACCGTCATCGCCGGCGCGGTGAGGAAGGCCCGCCAGCCGCGCCGCTGCACATCCGGTGAGCGCAGGCCGCCATAGGTGACGTCCTGGCGGGGCTCGTCGTCCTGCTCATGCGGCCGGCCGAGCACCACGCGGCCGAAGACCCGAACGAAGTCGGTCGACCCATAGCCGGTGTAGCTGAGCACGCGATTGGCCCACTTGCGCCGACGCAGCAACCGTTCGAGTTGCGTGTGCCAGGCGTCTTCGATGATCGACGCCGCATGGGGTCGGGCCATGCCATGAGGCTATGGCATCGCCTCCGCTGCGTGCGCGTGCGCTCGGCGGGCGCGCTCCTCCGGGAAACCTTCCGACCCGCCGTGTTTGACGATGTCAGCGGGCTGAATCCACCCGGAAACCTTCCGACTCGCCGTCAAACCGGTCGCTGAGACCCATGGCGCGCCGGGAAACCTTCCGACTCGCCGGGTATCACGACGTTGGTGGGCTGGATCTGCCAGCAAACCTTCCGACTCGCCGGGTTTGACGACCTCAGGCCGTGGATCACGTCGCTGGCCGGTCGCTGCTCTAGTCGCCGTGGCGGCCACGAGGACGGGGTCGCACCCGCGGAGGCGACCACACGGCATACGGTATGCCGTAACGCCGCACCGCCGCGGCGACCACCCGCAACCGGGTGGCCGGCACCACAGGAGGGCGCATGAGCACCTGGGCAGGCAACATCGAGCGAATCACCATGGAGAACTCGTTCTACCGCAAGGTGATTCACACCGGGCAGCACATGCAGCTGGTGGTCATGACGCTGCAGCCGGGCGAGGAGATCGGGCTGGAGGTGCACGGCGACATCGACCAGTTCATCCGGGTCGAGGAAGGAGTCGCCACGCTCAACACGGGGCCGAGCAAGGACGTCATCGACCAGTCCGTCGCCATCGGGCCGGACTGGGCCGTCATCGTGCAAGCCGGCACCTGGCACAACGTCATCAACTCGGGGCTGGGCCCGTTGCGCCTCTACACGATCTACACCCCCGCAGAGCACGCCGACGGCACGGTGCACCGCACCAAGGCCGACGCCGACGCCGACTCGCACCACCACTGATCGGCTCACCTCTGAATGGCTGCGCTCGACCTGCACCCCGACCTGCACCGGCTGACGCCTGCTCAACTGCGGGCCCGGCGCACGATGAAGTGGACCACCTATCCCGACGACGTGCTGCCGATGTGGGTCGCCGAGATGGATTACCCACTCGCCGCCCCGATCCGCCGCGCCCTGCAGGACGCGCTCGATCGGGAGATGACCGGCTACCAATCGCAGCTGGTGATGCGCGAATACGCCGAGGCGATGGTCGATTGGCAGGCCGCGCAAGCCCGCCTGGGTGGCTATGACTGGGCGGTCGACGTCGCCGATGTCTTCACCGTGCCCGATGTCATGAAAGGCGTCGACCTCGCGATCCGCTTCTTCAGCGCGCCCGAGGACCCGGTGGTCATCCCGATGCCGGTCTACATGCCGTTCTTCGACGTCGTCGCGCTGACCAAGCGGCCGCAACTGCCGGTGCCGATGGCGTGGGACGGCGCACGGCATACCTTCGACCTGGCGGCGATCGACGCGGCGCTGGCTGCGGGCGGGCGCACCGTGCTCATCTCCAGCCCGCACAACCCACTCGGGCGGGTCTTCACTCGCGAGGAACTCGCGGGGCTCGCCGAGGTCGTCGAGCGGCACGGCGCGCGGGTGATCTCCGACGAGATCCACGCGCCGCTGGTTTTCGACCGACCGCACATCCCGTATGCCGCCGTGTCGCCTGCCGCTGCCGGGCACTCGATCACCGTGCTGTCGGCGTCCAAGGCCTGGAACGTGCCGGGCCTCAAGGCCGCTCAGGTCATCACGTCGGCACCCGGCGACCGCGAGCGGTGGGCGGCGATCCCCTACTGGGAGAAGCTCGGCATGACGATCTTCGGCATGCAGGCGGGCATCGCGGCCTATCGGGAGGGCGGCGAGTGGCTCGCGGCGGTGCTGGAGACGCTTGCGGCGCACCGCACGCTCGTGGCCGACGCGGTCGCGAGTATGCCGGGCGTGCGCACCATCGCGAACGAGGGCACCTATCTGCAGTGGCTCGACTTCCGCGAGCTCAAGTTGGACGAAGAGCCCAACGAGTGGCTGCTGCGCGAGGCCAAGGTGGCGCTCAACCCTGGCGTGCCGTTCGGGGCGGCGCCGCACACCCACGCGCGGCTCAACTTCGGCACCACCCGACCCCTGCTGGAGCAGGGTCTCGAGCAGATCGCAGCCGCAGTCAGCGCGCGCTGCGCAGGTGGGTGAGCAGCAAGCCCACCGGGATGCTCAGGGCCAGGAGGGCAAGCACGGCCCGATAGGCGCCGCGGGTGAAACCCCGCGGCAGCGTGCGCGCGTGCAGCCAAGCCAGCACCACGGCCGCGACGCAGCCGAGCCCACCGACATCGACGATCCACGGCGAAACCCCCGGCGACACCTGGAACGACACCTGGGGCGACACCCGGGGCGCCGCGAGGGTGCCGGCCATGACGAGGGCGTTGGCGAGGTTCCACGTCCCGAGTTGCTGCCAGCCCCGCCGCGCTGACCGGGCTCGCGCTGCCGGCGCGTCGGCCGGTCCATCTGCGACAGCCGGGGCCAGCAGGCGCGCGGCGGCCATCGCGAGCTGGCCCACCCCACAGACCAGGACGAGGTATGCCGCGGCCCAACTCCCGCGCGCCAGTGCCAGCGGGCCGGTGACCGCCGCGACCAGGCCTCCGGCGACAACAGCGGCCGAACCGAGGGCCGCCATCGCCGCGCCCGGCCGGTCGCCGGTCAGGGTCAGCGTCCGAGGCAGGGGCGCTCTCAGGGGCAGGGTCACCCGTGCGCGTCGGTGCCGCCGGCGGCCAGCAATGCCTCGACCCGGACGAAGAGGATGTTGTTCTCCTTGTGGATGTGCTCGTGGATGTCCTTCTCCATGGCCTCCAACCCGGCCAGCATCGCGCGGTAGGAGCCGCAGGAGTCGGCGGGCACGGCATACCCGCCTGTGAGAGAACGCAGCTGGCGCAGCAGGCCGCCCACGTGATCGTGCTCTGCGCGCAGCGCCGCGAGGCCTGCTCGCAGGTCGTCGGCAAGCGCAGCGGCAAGCACTGGAGCAGAGGCGGTAGCGCCGCTTTCCAGGCGCCGGATCATCGGGAAGACCCGTCGCTCCTCGGCGGCGAGGTGGGGGTCGAGGTCGGCCACGATCGCGGCATAGGTGGCGCGCACTTCGGCGAGCTCGGGGTGCCTGTCTCCGTGCACGCCGTGCACCTTGTCGACGAGCGCCTGCAGCCGCGGCATCTCCTCCCACAGGTAGGCGTGGTGGGTGTCGACGATGTCATGGGCGAGGCTCGAGAGCTCGCGGGCACCTCCATCACCCGTCACACCCGTCGCCGGCGCAGCCGAGCTGGCCGGGTCGCCCGGCAGATCGAGAGAGCGCAGCAGGTCATCGACGTCCAACTCGGCGTCACGAGCCGCCTCGGCCACGGTGCGATGACCGTTGCAGCAGTAGTCGATGCCGGCGCGGTCGAAGACTGCGGCTCGGCGCGCGTCCGCGACGACGAGGTCACCGACCGTCGCGGTGGGAGTGAGCACGGTCGGTGTGAGCACAGTCGGTGTGAGCACAGTGGGTTCGAGCGGGGCGGTCATGTCTCTCCTGGGGCAGGATCGCGCACTAATTTCTATATGACCCAGTGTAACAAATCCAGCAGGTCACGATCCCGCTCCGGCCACCCGCCCACCCGTGCCGGTCGACGTCGACGGGCTGGCCTTGATCGAGGCCAGGTTGGGCACCGACGGGTGGGCCCGCCCCATCGGCCCGGCGACCATCGCGGTGAAGAGGTTGTCGGTGACTTTCCGAGCGAAGTCACTGCCCGCGCCGCCGCCGGTCGACAGGTTGGAGGGGCCGCCGACGGCATACGCCCACTGGATCGTCCCCGCGGAGAAGACCCCTGCCCCCGACCCTGCGGTGTAGTAGACCGCATCGTGGGTGGTCGTCTTCCCGGCGCCGCACGTGATCGCCGAGTGCGCCACGACCTGGAGCGAATCCGGTGTCCCGGCAAGGGGATACGCGCGGTCGGACTCCACCCCGACCAACCCGGGGAAGGAGGTGCCGCGGGTAACTCCGGTGCCGGCATACAGGAAGAAGTCCGGGGTGTAGACCGTAAACGGACCCGCCGCCGGGAAGCATTCGTAGAGCATCCCGGTGAGCGAGTTCTCCGGATGCGACATCGGGGCGTCGCGCCACTTCGCCGTCGTCGTCTCGCCGCGCACCGGATCTTGTGTCGCCCAGTTGCGATAGCCCGCGAGGACCCTGCCGTCCTGCATCCAGCGAATCCGCCAGAACACCGAATTGCCGCCGAGGAAGGCGAGATTGCTGCCGGTGTCGCGCGCCGACTCGACGGCCCGGCGCATCGGCACGCTCCAGTACTCGTCATGCCCGACCGACACGATGCCGCTCGCGGCTCGCACGGCGTCCGGGCCCTCGAGGTCGAACGACGTGAGGTATGCCGTGGGCAGGCCGAGCCGTTCGGCGCGCATCGCATAGGGCAGCGCATCGGCAAGGAAATGGCCGGCGTTGTCGGAGTTGGGCCGGTCCAGGCTCACCAGATTGGGCGGCAGCGCGCCACCCTTGCCCTCGTAGAGCGAGCCGGCGCCCCAGGTGTTGTAGGCCTCCCAGGTCGCCGTCGGGTTGACGACGACCAGCGCGCCCGCGACGCTGCCGGCCCGGATGGTCATCGGGACATAGCGCCCCTTGCCACCGGCCTGCAGGACCAGCAGATAGCTGCCGGCCGGCCAGTCGGCCGCCGGCACGGTGAGCAGGGGCGCCCATCCGGCCGAGACCACCTTCGCCCCACCGATCGTCTCCACGGTCGGGGGCTGCAGGGCCGGGGCCGGAAGCGGGCCGGACGCCCACACGCGGCGGGCTCCGGCACCGGCATACCAGCCCATCCGGTATGCCGTGACCGTCACCTTCCCCAGCGTGGAGCGCACCATGAGCCGGAAGGTCTCACCCGCCACGACGCTGGCCTGGTCGGTGTAGCCGCTCAACTCGTCGATGGACGCGACGCTGGCCACCCGCCAGGAGCCGTCGCCTGGCTGGCCGTTCTCCGCTGCGATGGCCGCCGCGAGCGCGATGGCATGGGCGCTCGGGTCGGTCGACGTGGAGCGCCAGGGACTGCCGCTCGCCGTCCCGTCGTCACCGGTCGACCCGGTCGAGTCGGTCGATCCGGTGGAGGTGGGTGCGGACGAGGGTCGCGGACCGGCTGAAACGGTGTCGGCGGCTGGGCCGGTCGTGCACGCGGCGACGGTGAGTGACATCGCGAGCGCCAGCCCGCGAAGCATGAGGGAGAGTCTCCGCGCGCGCCGACGAGCCGGACCCCTGACGTGCTGCAACGGCATACCGGAAGCCTCCCACCGTCGGAGCAATTCGTCGGGAATGTGTGACTCGACCGCGGCGCCGACTTGGGCTTGTCGGTGCCCTGGGTGAGACTGGGACCCGAACCGGAAGGACCCGAATGCCTCATCGACCTGGGCCGCGCCTCGCTGGCCGCAAGACAGGCAGCCACACAGCGCGGCGCCCGTTGCGCACCGCCCGTGCGGCTGTCGCGGGCATCGTCGCGCTCGGGCTCGCCCTCACCGGGTGCACCGGCAGCGCCGAGCCGCCGCCTCCGACGCCCGAGTCCACCGCGGGGGCGCTCGCGGCCGGGCTCGCGTCCGGAGACTTGTCCCGTATGCCGTTCGACGGCTCCACCCCGGAGGCCGCCACCGCGGCGCTGGGCACCGTGGTTGCCGCCATCAAAGACATCCCGCGCACGGTGACCGTCGTCAAGGTCGTGGACCGGACGTCCGCGGGCACCAACGCGGCCCGCACCGTCGGCGCGACGTTGCAGTGGACCTGGGATGTGTCGCCGACCGACGCCGACTGGAGCTACACCACCGAGGCCAAGCTGGTCCTCAACCCGGACAAGACCTGGCACGTCCAGTGGTCACCGACGATGATCGAACCCAAGCTCGACGCCACCGAACGCTTCACCGTCGAGCGAGTGCAAGGCCGCCGCGGCGAGATCCTCGGCGCGGGCGGCGAAGTGCTCGCCGGGCAGCGTGACGTCTATCAGGTGGGCATCGACAAGGGCCGGGTGTCGGCGGCGGAGGCCGCGACGTCGGCCGCCGCGTTGGCGACCCTCATGGGCATCGACCCCACGGCATACACCCAGACGGTCGCCGCATCGGGGGCCAAGCAGTTCGTCGTCGCGATCACGCTGCGCACCACCGACCCGCGCATCGCCGGCAAGACCGCTGCGGTGCAGGCGATTCCGGGAGCGGTGGCCATCTCGGGCACCGCGACGCTCGGTCCGACGGCGACTTTCGCGCGGGCGATCCTCGGCACCGTCGGGCCGGCCACGGCCGAGATCGTGCAGCGCTCGGGCGGCCGCGTTTCGGCCACCGACACAGTGGGGCTGTCGGGGTTGCAGCAGCGCTACGACGGCTATTTATCCGGGACGCCAGGGCTGAAGATCAAGGCCACCGGCACCACCGGGGGCACCGCGGTGTCGCGCCCCCTTTTCGCGCAGGACCCGATCCCCGGCAAGCCGTTGTCGATCACCCTCGACCTGCTCGCCCAAGAGGCCGCCGAGGAGGCGCTGGCGGCCTCGTCAGTGCCGGCGACGCTGGTGGCGATCCGGCCCTCGACCGGGGAGGTGGTCGCCGCAGCCAACAGCCCCACTGCGCAAGGCGCCCTCGCGACGACCGGGCGGGCGGCCCCGGGTTCGACCTTCAAGATCGTGTCCTCGCTCGCCCTGCTGCGCGCCGGGCTGACCCCCGACTCGCCGGTGCAGTGCACCGCGACAACGGTGGTCGACGGGCGCAGCTTCAAGAACTACGACGACTACCCCGCCGACCGGATCGGCACCATCTCGCTGCGCCAGGCCTTGGCCAACTCGTGCAACACCGCCTTCATCTCCCAACACGCCGCGGTCGACCAGAGCGCCTTGGCCGACGCGGCGGCAGCGCTCGGTTTCGGGGTCGACTTCGACCTCGGGCTTCCGGCCTTCGTCGGCTCGATCCCGCGCACGGCGACGGCCACCGAACACGCGGCGTCGTTCATCGGGCAGGCCAAGGTGGAGGCATCCGCGCTGGCCATGGCGACCGTCGTCGCATCGATCGTCAAGGGCTCGGCGGTCGTGCCGCGGATCGTCGAGCGCACCGCCGACCTGCGCCCCACCGGGTCCAGTTCCGCCAGCTCGGCGGGTGCGGCTGCGAGCGCGAGCTCTGGCTCGGTTGCCCCCTCGACCGACCCCTCGACGGCCGCTCCGGTGCCCGTCGCACCAACCGCGCCCCCCGCCCCGGCCGTGCCCCTCACCGCCGCCGAAGCCGAGGCATTGCGCTCGATGATGAGCAGCGTCGTGACCGAAGGCAGCGGTCGCGTCCTGGCCGATGTCGGGGTCGGTGGCGCCAAGACGGGCACCGCCGAATACGGTGCCGACAGCCCCCCGCAGACCCATGCCTGGATGGTCGCCAGCAAGGGCGATCTGGCCGTCGCGGTCTACGTCGAGATCGGCCAGTCCGGCTCGCGCACCGCCGCTCCGCTGCTCAAGGCGTTCCTCCAACGCTGGACCGGATGACCGTTCGGAGGGCAGTGGGAAACGGCATACCGAAGTGCCGTGGACACGGCTTGCGATTGTCGCCGGATTGGAGTCGGATGGACCCAGCACAACACACAGTCGCGGCCGCGCCGTCGGCGGGGTCGCCACATCTAGGAGGCATCACGATGTCCGACACGCAGCAGGCCGAGGTGGTCGAGGGACAGGCAGACACCGTCGAGGTGACGGCCCTCCTGACCCACGACATCAACCACGTCTGGCACGTGCTGACCACCAACGACGGCGCTGCGGCGTTCCTCGGCGAGGGTGCCACCCTCGGCGGCAAGGGCGAGCACTGGCGCGCAGCCGACGGCAGCCACGGTGTGTGGCGCAGCTACCACCCGATGGAGCAGGTGCGGGTGTCCTGGCATGCCTCCGAGGACGCGCCGCGCTCGATCGTCGACCTGCACCTCGCGCCGGCCGGCGAGCAGACCTCGGTCACCGTGCGCCACGAGCCCGTCGACGACTCGGCCGCGATGAGCGCCCGCTGGCGCGCCGCGCTCGACCGGATCGACGCTCTCGCCGGAGACTGACCCGGCGCGCTCGATGCGCTGATCTCGTCTCGTTCGTAGCCCCGCACCACCCGTCCAACCCGGCATGGTGCGGGGCCGCGTCGTCTGCGTGGCGCGATGATTGAGCAGCCGTCACCCGCCGTTCGTCTGCCGGTCACCCCTAGAGTTGCCGCCGTACCCGCTCGCCGCCTGCCACGGCGAGGGCTCGACGCGAAGGAGACCGCTCGTGACGACCCCGACGCCACAGCCCTCGGCCAACCAGCCCAGCACCCCTCCCAACCAGCCCCTCACCCCGGCCAACGCCGAGCCGACCCGCAGTTCCGCCCTCGCGCGGTTCCTCCCGATCGTGTCGTGGCTGCCGGCATACGAGCGCGGTTGGCTCAAGGACGATGTCGTCGCGGGGCTGGGACTGACCGCCCTGCTCGTCCCGCAGGGGATGGCTTACGCGCAGTTGGCCGGGCTGCCGCCGATCACCGGGCTCTACACGTCGATCATGTGCCTGGTCGCGTATGCCGTGTTCGGCCCCTCCCGGGTGCTCGTCCTCGGCCCCGACTCGTCGCTCGGTCCGATGATCGCCGCGTCGATCCTGCCGCTGGTCGCCTCGGGCGGGGACCCCGGCAAGGCGGTGCTGCTGGCGTCGGTGCAGTCGGTGCTCGTCGGGGTCTTCATGATCGGCGCGGGCGTGGCCAAGCTCGGCTTCGTCGCCGACCTGCTCTCCAAGCCGACCATGGTGGGCTATATGAACGGCCTGGCCCTGACCATCCTCGTCGGGCAGGTGCGCAAGTTGGCCGGGTTCTCGATCGAGGCCGACGGGCTGCTCGCCGAGATCGCCGCGACCTGGGACAAGATCGTCGCCGGCAAGACCAACCTCTGGGCGCTCGGGGTCGGCCTCGGCGCGCTCGTGCTCATCAAGCTGCTGCAGAAGGTGTTGCCCAAGCTCCCGGCCGTGCTCGTCGCCGTCATCGCCGGCATCCTCGCCTCGGTCTGGCTGGACCTGCCCGCCAAGGGCGTCAAGATCGTCGGCGAGTTGCCGCAAGGGTTTCCCCCGCTCACCCTGCCCATCGTGTCGGTCGGCGAGATCGGCCTGCTCGTCGCGGGTGCGCTCGGCATCACGCTGGTGGCCCTTGCCGACACGATCTCGACGGCCACGGCATACGCGCGCCGCACCGGGCAGCCGGTCGACGGCAACCAGGAGATGGTCGGGATCGGCGCGGCCAACGTGCTCGCCGGGTTCTTCCAGGGCTTCGCGGTGTCGACGAGCGGCTCGCGCACTGCGGTCGCCTTCAAGGCCGGCGCGCGCAGCCAGATCACCGGCCTGGTCGGCGCGGTCGCGATCCTCATCCTGCTCGTCGTGGCCCCCAACCTGCTGGCTGCCCTGCCGATCCCCGTGCTCGGGGCCATCGTCGTCGTCGCGGCGTTCTCGCTCGCCGAGATCCCCGCGACCCGGCGACTGTGGAGCCAGCGCCGGATGGAGTTCTGGCTGTCCATCGCCGCGACCCTCGCGGTCGCCGTGCTCGGCGTGCTGCCCGGCATCGGCGTCGCCGTCGCCCTGTCGATCCTCAACGTCTTCCGGCGCTCGTGGTGGCCCTACCAAGCGGTGCTCGGCCGCGAGAAGGGCACCAACCCGGGCTACTTCGACCTGGCCGAAAACCCGCGCGCTGGCTCGATGCCTGGGCTGACGATCTTCCGCTTCGACGCGCCGATCTTCTTCGCCAACGCGCGCACCTTCGCCGACCAGGTGCTGCGGCTGGCCGACGCCGACCCAAAGCCGAACTGGATCCTCGTCGCCGCCGAACCGATCTCCGACATCGACACCACCGCAGCCGACATGCTCGAGGAGCTGGCCGGCGATCTGGAGACCCGCGGCGTGCAGCTGGCCTTCGCCGAGCTCAAGGAGCCGGTGCGGGCCAAGATCGATGGATACGGCATGCACCACGTGCTGGAGAAGTTCCACTACTTCAGCACGCTCAACAAGGCCGGCAAGGCCTACCAGGAGAAATACGGCACGCTGTGGCCTGGCGAGGAACCGCCCGCCGCAGCGGCTGCCCCGGCGACTGCGGCTGCCCCCGCACCCGCGCCTGCGGCGATCGACGAGCCCGAGCGCTGACATGGCCCACCTCAAGTCCGTCAACGTGGGCGGCTCCGGTCCCAACCCGGCCGGCGGCGCGCGGCCTTCCGGGATGCTCAAGACGCCCACCCCGGACCCCCTGCTGCTGCGCGACCCCGGAGCCAAGCGCGGCGGCGAGGGCAGCGGGGTGGTCGGCGATTTCGTCGGCGACCGGCGCCACCACGGCGGCACCTACCAAGCCGTGTATGCCGTGGCGCGCGAGGAGCTCGACCATTGGGCCGCCGAGATCGGCCGGGAGCTGGCCGACGGCGCCTTCGGGGAAAACCTCACCACCGTGGGCCTCGACGTCGACGACGCCCGGCTCGGTGAGATCTGGCGCGTCGGTCCGGTGGTCCGGCTGCGGGTGACCGGCCCGCGGGTGCCCTGCTCGACCTTCGCCGCCGCGATGGGTGAGCAGCGGTGGGTCAAGAGGTTCACCACCCGAGGGCGCACCGGTGCCTATCTCAGTGTGCTCACACCGGGTGAGGTGCGCGCGGGCGACGAGATCGTCATCGAGCACCGCCCGACCCATGGCGTGACGGTGCCGATGTCCTTCCGCGCGTGGACGACCGCACGGCATACCCTGCCTGACCTGCTCGCCGCGGGTGAGGACTTGTCCCCGGAGTTCGTCGACCAGATCCGGGACTACCAGGCCGGACGCTCACCGCGGGAGTGAGGCAGGTCACTGCGCCGGGCTGTCACCCTCGGCCGCCCCGAACCGTCAGTGCCGTGACCCACCCAGCACCACCGCCCTACCAGGAGAAACACCATGCAGCTCAACGTCGGCAGCACCGACCGGATGATCCGCCTCGTCGTCGCCGTCGTCGCGGCCATCCTCGCGTTCACGGTGGCCAGCGGCGCCCTCAAGACGATCCTGCTCATCGTCGCCGTGATCATGGCGGTCACGGCCGTCGTGCGCGTGTGCCCGCTCTACATGCCGTTCAAGATCAACACCAACAAGCGCGCCTGACCTCGACGGCTGCCGCTGGGCAGCCCGGCTGGGCAGCTCACCCCTGACTGCGTGACCTATCGTCACGCGCACGGCCACGACGTGGCCCGGTTCCTGTCGACCGGGCCACGTCGTTGGTGTGGGAGGTGAGCGGACGGCATACCGTTGGAGCGTGGCACTGAGCACCGACGAGATCACCGCCGCCGTCCCGGGCCTGCTGCGATACGCGCGTTCCCTGACCCGCGACCCCGTCGTCGCCGACGACCTCGTGCAGGACACGGTCGTGCGCGCGCTGGAACGGGCCGGCGACTTCCGCGGCGAGTCGTCGCCGCAGACCTGGCTGCACCGGATCCTGCACCACCGGTTCGTCGACCTGGTGCGCGCCGACCGCACCGAGCCGGTCGACACCGACGAGCTCGCCGAGCAGGTCGAACGTGCCTGGCAGCAGGACTCCTACACCGTCGACGGTGAGACGGTCGTCTTGCGGGCCGAACGTGTGCAGGAGTTGCGCGACGCGATCATCCGGCTGCCCGCGTCCTACCGCTCGGCGGTGGTCCTGCACGACGCCCAGGGGCTCACGGCGGCGCAAGTCGCCGAGGTGCAGGAGATCTCGCTCGCCGCCGCCAAGCAGCGCATCGCCCGCGGCCGCGCCATGCTCGTCACCCACCTGGCCCGCGGCACCGAACGCCGCGCCGCCGTCGGCGACGTGCCGCTGCGCTGCTGGGACGCGCGATCGCGGGTCAGCGACTACCTCGACGACGAACTCGGCTCCGCCGAGCGCGCCGCGCTCGAAACTCACCTCGGCGGCTGTCCCACCTGCCCGGCCCTGTATGCCGGCCTGGTCGGCGTGCGCTCGGCGCTCGGCGCGATGCGTGATCCAGACACGGTCGTGCCGCCGCGCATCGCCGATCGCCTCCGCAACGCCTGACGCTCGCCGGGCGAAGCGCCGCGTCCGGTCGACGGCCATTGCGGTCAGGCCGGTCAGGGGGAGATCGGTCCGTCAGCCGGTGACCGGGTCGGCCCAAAGGCGGGCCCGCAGGGTATGCCGTGCACCCGGCTCGAGGGCGATGACCCCATCGCCACTGCGGAAGGCGTCCGCCGGGCAACTCATCGGCTCGATCGCCAGACCGGCCCGCCCGATGTGATCGGCCGTGAAGACCTGTGCCCAGCGGGTGTCGGAGGCGATCGTGGTGCGGAACGGCATACCGGGCCTGGCGAGCGACGCCTGCCAGCCGCCCTCCGGGAACCCGGTGAACGCATGGTCGGCGCGAATCTGCCGCAACTCCACCCCGCCGCGCAGGTCGAGCCCGTGGCGTTCGACGGCACCCTCGCGCACCGGCAGCCCGCGAGCGTCGGTGAGCACGACGCGCGCGGCGGGCAGGTCGGCCAGGCACTCGTCCAGCGGACCGTCGCCGCACCGGAGGTAGGGGTGGAAGGCAACCCCATAGGGAGCCGGCGCGTCCCCGAGGTTGACCGCCTCGACGGCCACGCACAGGCCGTCCGGACCGAGGTGGTAGTCGGCCGCGAGACCGATCCGGAAGGGGTAGCCCGGCTGCGGCCAGATCTCGGTCGCGAGGGTCACCCGGTCGGGAGCCGCCCCCGCCACGCGCCACTCCTGCCAGCACACCAACCCGTGCAGCGCCGTGCTGGCCTCGGGCTCGGTCAGCGCCAGCTGGTGCTCGGCCCCACCCCAGGTATAGCGGCCGTCGCGCAGCCGGTTGGGCCAGGGCGCCATGACCTTGCCGGAGAAGGCCGGCGCGTAGGCCGTGCCGTCACCTTCCGCGTCGGTAGCCAGGACGAGGTCGGCACCTCTCCAGGTGAGCCTGGCCAAAGCGCCACCGACGGTCGCGACGCGAGCGACGTAGTCGCCGGAGCCGAGGGTGAACAGCCGGCCGTTCGGTCCGGTGGGTGCGGTGAGGTGGACGTCACCGAGGGGCGAAATCATGGCTCGGACCTGAACTTTGCCGGCGCGGCAGGAGCCTTGGCGGGTGCCGTGGCAGGCGCCGGGACACCGTGCTCCAGGATGCGCAACGCTTCGCTCACCGGGTCACCGGACAGATAGACGGCTCCGGTGGCGTCGGCGAAGCGCTGGTGTGCTCCGGCCCCCGCGATGAGGACCGGACCGGCCTGGGCCAGTTCCTCGACGTCGGGCCGGATCGCCCCGAACCGAGTGGGGTGGGTGGCCGAAATCATCACCAGCGCCGGCCGCGGCTCGATCTCGGTGTAGATCTGCCCCACCGGGGTGTCGGCGCCGAGGTAGATCACTCGCCAGCCGCCACGGTGCAGGACGATGCCGAAGACCATGGCCCCGAGGTCATGCAACTCGTGGGGTGGGCAGGCGATGACGGCGCAGGGCCCCGTGCCGCTGGCCCAGCCGCGGGCCAGCCCGGCCAACCGGCCGCGCAGCACCTGGCTGGCGAAGTGTTCCTGGATGAGCGAGATCTCGCCGCGTTGCCAGCGCTCGCCCTGCTCCTTGAGGTAGGGCATGACGACATCGCGCAACACGGTCGGGAGGGAGAACTCCGCGATGAGCCGGTCGAGCACGTCATGCGCACCCTGCTCGTCGAAGTGGTCGAGGCTGCGCGCCAACAGCCCGCGATAGCCATAGAGCGAGGATGCCCGCGCGGTCGGCGCCGTCCCGGACCACGCGCTGGGACCTGCTGGCCCAGTCACCGAGTCCTGACCTGCTGCGGGGCCCGCCTCAGGGCCCGCATCGTGCGGTGCGGCGGACGGCATACCGGCCTGAGTCGGGGCGGGGAAGGTGCCGGTCGCGGGCCCGAGGCCGCCGGACGCGCGCGCCTGAGCCTGGGCGGCAGACATGCGCAGCACGACGGTCTCGTCGTCGCGGGCGCGCAGCACGACCTTGGCCGCCTCGGCCGGCGAGAGGCCGGTGGCCAGCAGTTGGATCATGTGGCGGATGCGGCGTTCGTCGTCGAGGGAGTAGAGCCGGAAGCCGCCGGCCGAGCGATGCGGCCGGAGCAGCCCGTAGCGGGTCTCCCATGCGCGCAGCGTGTGGTCGCTCAGGCCGACGCGGCGGCTCAGCTCTCCGATCCGCACCAGCCCGTCGGGCAAGGTCAAATCGCCGGACTCAGCAGCCCGGGGTGCGGTCTGCCCCGGTATGCCGTCCGGCAGGCCATCGGGGGGCCCGTCGAGGGGGCCGTCCGATGGGCTGGCGGGCGGGTGCGGAGACATGCCGTCATCTTAGCCGCAACCTTGCAAGAACCCTAGACCGACCTTCGATGGTCTCTCGTCGCTGAGTTGAGCGAGACCCGGCGCTCGTCGCGAGGATTTAGACGAACACTTGACAGACTGTCAAGACTGTGTCTAGTGTTTGATCAACGCCACCGCGAGAGTGGCCCCTCACAAGGAGACCCTCACCATGCTTACGACCATCATCTCGATGATCATCGTCGGCGCCATCGCCGGTTTCGTCGCCCGCCTCCTGGTCCGCAACGACGGCGTCAGCGGGGTGCTGCCCACCATCGTCCTGGGCATCGTCGGATCGTTCATCGGCGGCTTCCTCGGCTACCTGCTCTTCGGCAAGGACATGGCAGCCGGCGCCCTGCAGACCTCGGGCATCATCGGCTCGATCATCGGTGCCGTCCTCGCCCTGCTGGTCTACCGCGCCTCGCGCCGTCGCGGCGTCACCGCCTGATTCCGACCGCCTGATCCCGGCAACACCCACGACATCTGCAGCACCTCCTCCCCCCGAGGCTGACCACCTCACCCTGTGGCGGAGCCGCACCAGCGGCTCCGCCACAGCTGGGTCTGCCGCCGGAGGGCGGCGATGCGCGAGGTCGCTGATGGACGTCGGCTACCGTCGGAGCGTGCGCATCGACCTCAACGCCGACCTGGGTGAGGGCTTCGGCGCGTGGAGCGCCGGTGACGACCTCACCCTGCTCGGCGTCGTCACGAGCGCCTCGATCGCCTGCGGCTTCCACGCCGGCGACCCCACGACGATGCGGCGCAGCTGCGAGCGCGCGGCCGAGAACGGCGTGGCCATCGGCGCCCACGTCGGGTATGCCGACCTGGCCGGTTTCGGTCGCCGGTTCCTCGATGTGGCCCCCTCCGACCTGGAGGCCGACGTCCTCTATCAGGTCGCGGCCCTGGATGGCTTCGCCAGGGCGGCCGGCAGCCGGGTCAGCTACGTCAAGCCCCATGGCGCGCTCTACCACGCGGTGGCGACCCACCCGGGACAGGCGGCGGCGCTGGTCGCCGCGCTCACGGCATACGGGTCCGGGGTGGTGTTACTGCACCAACCCGACGCGCTCGCGCTGCGCCTGGCCACCGACGCGGGCCTCGCGACCGCGACCGAGGCGTTCGCCGACCGCAGCTATCGGCCCGACGGCACGCTGGTGCCCCGCGGGGAGCCGGGCGCGGTGCTGCACGACCCGGCCGAGATCGCCGCCCGGGTGGTCGCGCTCGCGACGACCGCCACGGTACGCACCGTGGACGGCTCGACGGTCCCGGTCGCGGCCGACTCGGTCTGCGTCCACGGCGACACCGCGGGAGCGGTCGCCATCGCGCGGGCCGTGCGGGAGGCGCTCGTGACCGCGGGTGTCACCCTCGCACCCTTTGCGCCCAGCGCGCCCAGCGCGCCCAGCGCCGGCTGAGCATGGCCCCACCGCGGATTTCGCGATTCGGCGAGCGGGCTGTTCTCGTCGAGGTCAACGGTCTCGATGAAGCTCGCCACCTGTATTCAGCGCTCAGGCACGCCCGGGAGACTCCAGCTGCCGCGTCGAGCGCAGCCCCCTGGCGCGACATCGTCGACCTCGTGCCGGCCGCGCGCAGCGTCCTCGTGATCGCAGACACCGCCGCCGGCGCCGCTCGGCTGCATACCGCGCTCGTGGCAGGTGTGGCGAGCCTCGCCGCAGCCCCTCCGCCCGCATCGGCCGAGGCCGCCCCGCCGGTCACCATCCCGGTGCACTACGACGGCCCCGACCTCGCCGAGGTCGCGAGCCACACCGGCCTGACGCCCGCCGAGGTGGTCGCCGCACACACCGGTATGCCGTGGCAGGTCGCCTTCGGGGGATTCGCTCCCGGCTTCGCCTATCTCGTCGGCGGTGACCCCCGGCTGCGGGTGCCCCGCCATCCTCAACCCCGCACTACCGTCCCGGCCGGAGCCGTGGCGCTCGCCGGCGAGTTCAGCGGTATCTATCCGCGCAGCTCGCCCGGCGGCTGGCAACTCATCGGCCGCACCGACGTCGTCCTCTGGGACCCCGACCGCACCCCGCCGGCAGCGCTGCAGCCGGGTCAACAGGTGCGCTTCACCGTGGCCGAGCCTTCCACCAGCAAGACCAGCACAGCTGCGACCCCCACCGCGCCGGCGCGTCATCGCGAGCCTCGCCAACCTCATCGGGCGCTGACGGTCCTCACCTCGGGGCCGCTCACCACGGTGCAGGACGACGGCCGGCTGGGCCTGGCCGCCGTGGGCGTCGGGCCGAGCGGGGCAGCCGACCGGACGGCATACCGGCTGGCCAACCGGCTGGTCGGCAACGTGCCCGGCAGCGCGGCACTGGAGGTCACCCTCGGCGGCCTCGCGGTGCGCGCGACCGGCGCGCTCACCGTGTGCCTCACCGGAGCGGCAGGGCCGGCGACCGTCGACGGGCGGGTGGTCGACTTCGCGACGCCGCTGCACCTTCGCGACGGGCAAGAACTGCGCCTCGGTATGCCGTCCCGCGGCGTCCGCAGCTACCTCGCGGTTCGGGGTGGGCTGGCTCTCCCTGTCACCCTCGGCTCGCGGTCGACCGATCGGCTGGCCGACCTGGGACCGGCCGCCGTCGCCGCCGGTGACGCCCTGCCGGTGGGAGCCGAGGTCGGGGGGCCGGTGCATGTCGACCACGCCCCGCCAACGGAGCACAGCCAACCCAGCCGTCCCAGCCAATCTCAGGGCCGCGACGAGGTGCTCATCGACGTGCTGCCGGGGCCGCAGCTCGACTGGTTCGACTGGGGCTCGGGTCACCTCGACCGGCTCGTCGACCGGCTGTGGGTCGTTTCCGGTGATGCCGACCGGGTCGGGGTCCGGCTGGCCGCAGCCCCGGGCCGCGACGGCAGGGCCCTGACCCGGCATACGAAATGGGCGGGCGCGGAGGTGCCGAGTTTCGGGATGGTGCGCGGCGCGGTGCAGGTGCCCCCGAGCGGGCTGCCGGTGATCCTCGGCGCGGACCATCCGGTGACCGGCGGTTACCCCGTCATCGGGGTCGCCACCGAAGCCGGCAGCGACCGGCTGGCCCAATGTCGCCCCGGCGACCAGGTGCGATTGCGGCTGCTGCGGGTGTGAACGCCCGCGAACTCCTGACACGATGCCCCTATGACCACCGCTGCAAGTAAAGCCACTGCCCTCCAGATGCGCCCGCATGCCTCGGCGCAACGGGCCTTCATGACCGTCGCTACCGCGTGTCTGGCTCACGCCGACGCCAACCAACCGCACCTGTCGATCGACGACTCGGAGGTGCTGCACCAGTTCCGGGTGGCCTACCGCCGGCTCCGGTCGCTGTTGTCGCTGGCCCGCGAGGTCACCAAGTCCGACCCCGAAGGGATGCGGCTCAAGGTCGAACTGCGCGAGCTGGCCGCCAACTTCGGCGAGGCCCGCGACCTCGACGTCTTCCTCGAGACCAACCCGCACATGTCCGAGGCCGACCACGCCAAGATCGACGCGGCCCGGGTCCGGGCCTACGAGAAGGTTGCCGCCACCCTCGACAGCGCGGCCTGGGAGAAGTGGCACGACTCCTTCGACCGCTGGCTCGACAAGGGCAAGTGGCGCAAGAGCCTCGGCGACGAGCCCTGGACCGGCCGCACGCTGGCCCGCCACGCCCTGAGCCGCCGTCGGTCGCGGATCGTCGGGATGGGCAAGACGCTGGACGAGTTGAGCGCCTACGACCGCCACCAGGTGCGCATCGAGGCCAAGAAGCTGCGCTATGGCTGTCAGTTCTTCGCGCCGCTGTGGCCCGAGCAGGCGGCCGAGATCTCCGCCATGGAGAAGTCGCTCGCGACCATCCAGGATGCCCTCGGCAAACTCAACGACGCCGCGACCTGGGAGCACATGGTCACGCTCGCCGACCTCGACCACACCGACGCCCCCCACGTCGACGAGGACGTGCAACTCGTGCGCGCCCAGAACGCCGTCGACGAACTCACCGGCCACAAGCCGTTCTGGCGGGTCTGACCGCGCCAGGCCGGCATACCGGTATGCAATGCCGGTATGCCGGCGGACGGGTCCGAGGTGTCGGCGAGCCACCGGTTCTGACGGTTTGCGTCAGGCGTATTGCCAGCGCAGCCCGACGGTGCCGCGGCGCGGCCGCTCCCGGACGACGCTGACCCGGCGATCGCCCCCCAGGGTGCGCGGCAGGACGAAACGGTCCGGCCCGGTGTCGCGGTGCTGCTCGAACTCCTCGAGGTTGACCGGCAGGCAGTCTGGATGGAATCCGACGTCGACCGTCGTCAGCGACCGTGGCGCGGTGAGGAAGATATAGGCCGAGGTCGTCGGAATGGTGTTGGCGTCAGTCATGGTGTAGTGCAGGACGTGGAACTCACCGCGCCGGACCACCCGGTCGAAGACCATCTCGGAGACCACGACGTTGGCCTCGACGTCGCGGCGGATCCGCCCCAGGCGGGCCCCGCTGACCATTTCGAGGTCGATCAGGTGGGGATCACCACCGGCTTCGCCGCCGTGGATAGCGGGGTAGCGGTCGACGTCGACGAGAGCCTTGAGAGTGTAGAAGGAGCGGACGCTCACCAGGCTCCCCGCGGGCCCGATCTCGATGAAGTCCGAGCACGACACGATCGCCATCGCGGCGAACTTGTCCTGGCACCCCACTTCAGCAAGCAGGTTGTCGATCCGCTGCCCGGTCGCCACGACGTCGAAGGCCTCCGGACCGACCGGGGGCGCTTCGGCATTGATCCGGTTGTAGAGCGCACCATCGGCCACCCCGAGGATCGCCTCAAGCGCCCGCACCACCTCCATGGACTCCGGACCGGTCGGACTGCGATGACCGTTCTGCCAGTAGCTCAGCGTGCTGCGCCCCACGGCCAGTCCCCGGTCGGACAGCCGGCGTTGAATCGTCTCCAGGGTCAGGCCGCTGTGGCGGATGGCCGCGCGCAGCGCTTGATCGAACGATCCCCCGGTTGTGGCACCGGCCGCCACCGCATTCACTCCCTCCGTGAACGTTCACATCCAACCGGAGCCTCCCACACCGACCTGCACGTTCACAAACTCCGACGTTCACGCAAACGCGCCGAAAGCCCGCAACGGTTGAAGAGCTTCGGCGCCATCGACCACACTCAAAGAGCACGTCGGGCAGAAAACCCCGGAGCTTGAAAGGGCCGCGGCAACGCGGGAGGGTAAAGCTCTAGTTCCGCGCAGGTTGGGCGCGGATATTGGTGTCGCACGATGGCGAAGGTGGCTGGCTCTCACTGGTGTCAGAGGGTCGGCCACCTGCCATGTCCGGGCCGACGACAGGTCAGTCGATCTCGAAGGTCGGTCGGCCGTCGCTGCAGCGGACCTTGACCTCGACCTCGTCCTGGCCGCTGCGGAACTTCACCTCGATGGCGTCGTTCTCGATCTTTCGGGTGTTGGACCACCCCTGGTTGGGGGTGACCCAGGACAGCGCGAGCGCGCTGCCCGAGCATGTGGCCCCGATCGACCCGCCTCGGGTGGTCGTCGATCCCGGCACCCCCTTCGCCGGTCCGGAGGTCTCCCCGGAGGTGGCAGGCGGCGGCGCACCACCGGCCGGCGGCCTCGCCGGAGTGCTGGGATTGCCCGTCCTGGTGGCCGCGGGGGTGGTTGGCGGGGCGCTCGCAGCCACACTGGACGGGGTCACGGTCGCCGGGGCGCTCGCCGCCGCCGGGGCGCTCGCCGCCGCCGAGGCGGTCATCGCGCGCGGGGGCGGCTCCGATCCGAGCAGCGAGGCTGCCTCGCCGGCTCGCGCGATGGCCAGCCAGCCGAGAGTGGACACCGCTCCGACGACGAGAAGCCACAGGAGTATGCCGGTGCGCACCGATCGCCCCAGCCCCCCGGCCACGGCACGGTCACCTCGCGCCATCAGCGCACCTCCTGCACTCAGGCGTAGCGTACGGGGCATGGTCTCCGTGCTCATCGTCGAGGACGACTCGGCTATCCGATCGGCGTTGATCCGGGCCCTCACGGCCGGTGGCCACGCCGTGACGAGTGCCGCGACCGGCATGACCGGCCTGACGAGTGCGGTCGACGACCACCCCGACGTCGTCGTGCTCGACCTCGGCCTGCCGGACATCGACGGCTTGCGTGTGCTGCCCATGCTCCGGGCGGTGAGCTCGGTGCCGGTCATCGTCGCAACCGCACGCGACGACGAGCGAGTCATCGTGCAAGCCCTCGATGCCGGCGCCGACGACTATCTCGTCAAGCCCTTCGGTGCCGAGCAACTGGAGGCCCGCATCCGCGCGGTGCTGCGCCGCCTGGCGACGGCCGCTCCCGACGCCACGGTCACCGTGGGAGCGCTGACGGTCAACCCGGTCACCCGGGAGGTGACGCTCGACGGCATGCCGGTCGAGTTGTCGCGCAAGGAGTTCGACCTGCTCTTCCTCTTGGCCCAACGCGCGGGTGAGGTCGTCACCAAGCGCGAGATCCTCGCCGAGGTGTGGCGGCAGTCCTACGGCGGCGGCGACCGCACCGTCGACGTGCACCTGTCCTGGTTGCGGCGCAAGCTCGGCGAGACG
>Ga0208938_1000584_pt1 | contig 26570 bp, 38 predicted proteins | sample AD_UKC125_MetaG_FD_184434 | JGI IMG/M metagenome (GOLD analysis project Ga0208938, IMG submission 184434) | Active sludge microbial communities of municipal wastewater-treating anaerobic digesters from USA - AD_UKC125_MetaG (SPAdes) (version 2) | ecosystem: Engineered > Bioreactor > Anaerobic >...
ACTACGTCAAGAACATGATCACCGGTGCCGCCCAGATGGACGGCGCCATCCTCGTCTGTTCCGCCGCCGACGGCCCGATGCCGCAGACCCGCGAGCACATCCTGCTCGCCCGTCAGGTCGGCGTGCCCTACGTCCTCGTGTACATGAACAAGTGCGACATGGTCGACGACGCCGAACTGCTCGAACTCGTCGAAATGGAACTGCGCGAACTGCTCTCCAAGTACGACTTCCCCGGCGACGACACCCCGATTATCCAGGGCTCCGCCCTGAAGGCCCTCGAAGGCGACCAGTCCGAAATCGGCGTGCCCTCCATCTTCCGTCTTGCCGATGCCCTGGATTCCTACATCCCGACCCCGGAACGCGCCGTCGACCTGCCCTTCCTGATGCCCGTCGAAGACGTCTTCTCGATCTCTGGACGCGGCACCGTCGTCACGGGCCGTATCGAGCGCGGTGTCGTCAAGGTGGGCGAAGAAATCGAAATCGTCGGTATCCGCCCCACCATCAAGACCGTGTGCACCGGCGTCGAAATGTTCCGCAAGCTTCTTGACCAGGGTCAGGCCGGCGACAACATCGGCGCCCTGCTGCGCGGCACCAAGCGTGAAGACGTCGAGCGTGGTCAGGTCCTGTGCAAGCCGGGTTCGGTCAAGCCGCACACCCACTTCACCTCCGAAGTGTACATCCTGTCCAAGGACGAAGGCGGCCGTCACACCCCGTTCTTCAACGGCTACCGTCCGCAGTTCTACTTCCGCACCACCGACGTGACCGGCTCCATCGACCTGCCGGAAGGCGTCGAGATGGTGATGCCGGGCGACAACATCGCCATGACCATCAAGCTGATCAACCCGATCGCCATGGAGGAAGGCCTGCGTTTCGCCATCCGTGAAGGCGGCCGTACCGTCGGCGCCGGCGTCGTCGCAAAAATTATCGCGTAATCGTTCTTTTCAACCCAGGGGGTGGAGTTGCTTCCGCCCCATCGCTCTTTGAAAGTAAACAATGTCAAGCCAAAAGATCCGCATTCGCCTGAAGGCCTTCGATTATCGCCTGATAGATCAGTCGGCCCAGGAGATCGTCGAGACCGCCAAGCGCACCGGCGCGGTGGTGCGTGGCCCGGTCCCTATGCCCACCCGCAAGCAGCGCTTTGATATTCTCCGCTCGCCGCACGTCAACAAGACCTCGCGGGATCAGCTTGAGATTCGTACGCACCTGCGCTTGATGGATATCGTCGATCCGACCGATAAGACGGTCGATGCGCTGATGAAGCTCGATCTCCCGGCTGGTGTTGACGTCGAGATCAAGTTGCAATAAGCAGGGTGTTCCGGATATAATTCCACGTTTTCGGGGGTGGCCGATGTTGGCCATCCATTTGTTGTTATACATCGTCCGGCCAATCGCAGCCGGCGATGAGGAGAATAACCATGAGTCTAGGCCTTGTTGGTCGCAAGGTTGGCATGACTCGCATTTTTGCTGAGGATGGCGCGTCCATACCGGTAACTGTGCTTGATGTGTCCAACAACCGTGTGACCCAAGTGAAAACGCCGGAGACCGATGGCTACGCAGCCATTCAGGTCGCTTTCGGCAAGCGCCGTGCCTCGCGTGTTTCCAAGCCGCTGGCTGGCCATCTGGCCAAGGCGGGTGTGGAAGCGGGGCGGGTCCTCAAGGAATTTCGAATCGATGCCGACCGGCTCGCCGAGTTCAAGGCGGGCGACCAGGTGGCCGTAACCATCTTTGCCGAAGGGCAAAGGGTCGACGTTACCGGCACCTCGGTCGGCAAGGGATTTCAGGGTGGCATCAAACGCCACAACTTCAGCTCGAACCGCGCTTCCCACGGCAACTCGCTGTCGCACAATGCGCCGGGCTCCATTGGCCAGGCCCAGGATCCGGGTCGTGTCTTTCCCGGCAAGCGCATGGCGGGCCACATGGGCGACGTCCAGTCGACCATGCAGAGCTTGACCATCATCCGCGTTGACGCCGAGCGCCAGCTGCTTCTGGTTCGTGGTGCCGTTCCCGGTGCCAAGGGTTCCGACGTTGTCGTGCGTCCGGCAGTCAAGGCTTAAGGAGGCGAGATGGAACTCAAGGTAATCAACGAGCGGGGTCAGGAGGCGACAAAGCTGCAGGCCTCCGATGTCCTCTTTGGCCGCGACTTCAACGAGGCGCTTGTTCATCAGATCGTTGTGGCCTATCAGGCAAACGCGCGTTCGGGTGACCGTCAGCAGAAGGATCGTTCGGAAGTTCGCCATACGACTTCCAAGCCGTGGCGTCAGAAGGGAACCGGCCGCGCTCGCGCGGGCAGCAACGGCAGTCCGCTATGGCGCGGGGGCGGCCGAATCTTTCCGAACACCCCGGAAGACAACTTCAGCCAGAAGGTCAACAAGAAGATGTTCCGCGCCGGCATGGCTGCGATTCTTTCCGAGCTGGCGCGTCAGGATCGCCTGGTGGTCGTCGATTCCTTGGCCGTCGATGCGCCGAAGACCAAGCTATTTGCGGAGAAGCTCAAGGCTATGGGTCTTGAAGGCAATCTTCTGGTAGTCACGGATGCGCTGGACGAGAATCTCTATCTCTCGTCACGCAATCTGCCGAACGTTCTTGTGCTCGAAGCCCGGGAAGCCGACCCGCTGTCGCTGGTCCGCTTCCCCAAGGTTCTGGTCACCAAGAGCGCCGTGGCCAAATTCGAGGAGATGTGGGGATGAATCAAGAGCGTTTGATGCAGGTGCTGCTGGCACCGCAGATCTCCGAAAAGGCCACGTATGTGGCCGACAAGAACGAGCAGGTTGTCTTTCGCGTAGCTCCTGACGCCACCAAGCCGGAAATCAAGGCCGCGGTCGAGCTGTTGTTCAAGGTTCAGGTCGAGACAGTTCAGGTTGCCAATGTCAAAGGCAAGGTCAAGCGTTTCAAGGGTTCGGTCGGTCGCCGCAGGGGCTGGAAGAAGGCCTTTGTGAGCCTCAGGCCGGGCCAGGAAATCAACTTCGTTGAGGGAGGGAACGTCTGATGGCCCTCGTAAAAGTCAAGCCGACTTCCCCTGGCCGCCGTGCCGTCGTGAAAGCCGTCAGTGCCAACCTGTACAAGGGCAAGCCGTTTGCCGGGCTGCTTGAGTCGCAGTCGAAGAGCGCCGGTCGCAACAGCAACGGTCGCGTCACCATTCGCCATCAGGGTGGCGGTCACAAGCAGGCTTATCGCGTAATCGACTTCAAGCGTGCCAAGGACGGGGTTCCGGGTTCGGTGGAGCGCCTGGAATACGATCCGAACCGGACGGCCAATATCGCTCTGGTCTGTTATGCCGATGGCGAGCGTCGCTACATCCTTGCCAACAAGGGCATGGTCGTCGGCCAGCAGGTGATGAATGGTTCCGAGGCTCCGATCAAGGCTGGCAATGCTTTGCCGATCCGCAACATTCCCGTGGGCACCACGATTTGTTGTGTCGAGATGATGCCCGGCAAGGGGGCCCAGTTAGCCCGCTCGGCAGGCACATCGGCGCAGCTCCTGGCCCGCGATGGCGCCTATGCCCAGATTCGTCTGCGGTCCGGCGAAGTGCGGCGCGTGCATGTCGAGTGCCGTGCCACCGTCGGTGAGGTCGGCAACGAAGAGAACATTTTGCGCAAGATCGGCAAGGCCGGCGCGCAGCGTTGGCGCGGAGTTCGCCCGACCGTTCGCGGCGTTGCCATGAACCCGATCGACCACCCGCACGGTGGTGGTGAGGGTCGTACCGGCGAGGGTCGTGTGCCGGTCAATCCATGGGGTCAGCCCACCAAGGGTTACCGCACCCGCAGCAACAAGCGCACGAGCAGCATGATCGTTCAGCGCCGTCACAAGCGTTAAGGGGTAGGAAATGGGACGTTCTCTAAAAAAGGGCCCGTACGTGGATGTGTGCCTGATCGACAAGGTCGAAGCAGTGCGCGCCACCAACGACAAGCGCCCGATCAAGACGTGGTCGCGTCGTTCGACGATCCTCCCCGAGTTCATCGGTCTGACGATCGCGGTCCACAATGGTAAGCAGCATATTCCGGTCTTCGTTACCGAAAATATGGTTGGTCACAAGCTCGGCGAGTTCTCGCTGACCCGTACGTTCAAGGGTCACACCGCGGGCAAGAAGGCCAAGAAGTAAGGAGCTGACATGGAAACTCGTGCAAGTCTGCGGGGCGTGCGCCTCTCTGAGCAAAAAGGTCGCCTGGTGGCTGATCTGGTGCGTGGCAAGCCGGTTGGTCAGGCTCTCAATATCCTGGCTTTCAGCCCGAAAAAAGGTGCCGGCATCGTCCGAAAGGTGCTGGAGTCTGCCATCGCCAACGCCGAGCACAATGACGGTGCCGACATCGACGAATTGCTGGTCAAGACCGTATATGTCGAAAAAGGCATGGTGCTCAAGCGTTTTACGGCGCGGGCAAAAGGTCGTGGCAATCGGATAGTCAAGCCGACCTGCCACATCTATCTGATCGTTGGTAACTAAGGAAGAGTCATGGGACAGAAAATTCATCCGACTGGCTTCCGCCTGGTTGCCACCAAGAACTGGAGTTCGCGCTGGTATGCCAACAGCAAGGACTTCCCTGAAATGCTGACCGAAGATGTCAAGGTCCGCGAATACCTGAAGCGCAAACTGGCGCATGCTTCTGTCGGCCGCGTTCTCATTGAGCGCCCGGCCAAGAATGCCCGCGTGACGGTCTATTCGGCACGCCCGGGCGTAGTCATCGGCAAGAAGGGTGAAGATATAGAACAGTTGCGCACGGATCTCCAGCGCATCATGGGTGTGCCCGTGCACGTGTCGATCGAGGAAATCCGGAAGCCGGAAATCGATGCCCAGCTGATCGCCGACTCGATTGCCCAGCAACTCGAGAAGCGCATCATGTTCCGCCGTGCAATGAAGCGTGCCATGCAGAACGCAATGCGACTCGGAGCCCAAGGGATCAAGGTGATGAGTGCCGGCCGTCTGAACGGTGCGGAAATTGCCCGTAGCGAATGGTATCGCGAAGGTCGTGTGCCTCTGCATACGTTGCGCGCCGATATCGATTACGGAATTGCTCAGGCGCTGACAACCTACGGCATCATCGGTATCAAGGTCTGGGTTTACAAGGGCGATTTGCTTGACCGCAACGAGCAGCCGGAAGCGGCTGAGCCCGCCACCGACGATCGTCGTCCGCGTCGTGCACCCGCCAGGCCTGAAGGCGAGAAGCCGCGCACCCGCACAGTCAAGAGGGCTGACGGGCCCGAGGGTGATGCCAAGGCTCCGGCCAAGCGTGTAAGAAAGGCAGGTGTCTGAAATGCTGCAACCTAATCGTCGCAAGTTCCGCAAGGAACACAAGGGACGGAACGAAGGTCTGGCCACTCGTGGCACCAAGGTGTCATTCGGCGAGTGGGGCCTCAAGGCTACCGGGCGCGGCCGCCTGACGGCCCGCCAGATCGAGTCGGCACGTCGTGCCATGACCCGCCACATCAAGCGTGGTGGCCGAATCTGGATCCGCATCTTTCCCGACAAGCCTATTTCGAAAAAGCCGGCGGAAGTTCGTATGGGTAACGGCAAAGGCAATCCCGAGTACTGGGTTGCCGAGATCCAGCCTGGCAAGGTGCTTTATGAAATGGATGGCGTGAATGAGGCGCTGGCTCGCGAGGCATTCGCCCTGGCCGCTGCCAAGCTGCCAATCTCCACCACCTTCGTTACTCGTCATCTGGGGTAATCATGAAAGCTAGTGAACTGAGAACCAAGAGCGTGGACGAGCTCAAGAAAGAGTTGCTGGATCTGCTGAAGGCCCAGTTTGGCCTGCGCATGCAACTTGCCACCCAGCAGTTGTCCAATTCCAGCCAAATTTCCAAGGTGCGTCGCGATATTGCCCGCGTGCGCACGCTTATCCGTGAGAAGGCGGTGCAGCAATGAGCGAAACCTCCAGCATTAAGCGTACCCTGATTGGCCGCGTGGTCAGCGACAAGATGGAAAAGACGGTTACTGTCCTCGTCGAGCGCAAAGTCAAACATCCGATGTATGGCAAGGTCATGGTCCGCTCAAAGAAGTATCATGCCCATAACGATGGGGATTCGGCAAAGGCGGGCGACCTGGTCGAGATCGTCGAGACCCGTCCGCTTTCCCGGACCAAGTCCTGGGCCGTGTCGACCATCTTGCAGAAGGCGGTCATCGTATAAACAGAGTGCTTGAAAACGCTTGCGCAATGTTTAAAGAGGCCGGTATAATCCGGCTTCTTTTTTGCTGACCCCTGTTCCTGGGGGCGGCAAATTTATCCGACCCTTACGGGTTCCAAGACTGACCGCCCTGGCGGATTAAGTTGGAGTTAATTAAATGATTCAGATGCAATCGACTCTGGGCGTCGCCGACAACACCGGTGCGCGTTCGGTAATGTGTATCAAGGTGCTGGGTGGCTCCAAGCGCCGCTATGCCGGCATCGGCGACATCATCAAAGTCAGCATCAAGGATGCTGCCCCGCGCGGTCGCGTCAAGAAGGGCGACGTGTACAACGCCGTGGTGGTTCGTACCGCCAAAGGTGTGCGCCGTACCGATGGCTCACTGATCCGCTTCGACGGGAATGCCGCAGTGCTTCTCAACAACAAGCTCGAGCCGCTTGGCACGCGCATCTTTGGCCCGGTAACCCGCGAACTGCGTACCGAGCGTTTCATGAAGATCGTGTCCCTGGCTCCCGAAGTTCTGTAAGGGGCTCGCTATGGAAAAGATTCGCAAGGGCGACGAGGTCGTCGTCATCACTGGCAAGGACAAGGGCAAACGTGGCACGGTCCTGCGTCGCGTCGGTGACGAACATGTGCTGGTCGAAGGCGTCAATCGCGCCAAGAAGCACGTCAAGCCGAACCCGATGAAGGGTGTGGCGGGCGGCATCATGGACAAGGACATGCCGATTCATCTCTCCAATGTTGCGCTGTTCAACCATGCTACCAAGAAGGCTGACCGTGTCGGCTTCAAGATGCTGGACGACGGGCGCAAGGTTCGTGTGTTCAAATCGAACGGCGAACCGGTAAACGCATAAGGGACAGTCATGGCGCGTTTGCAACAGTTTTACAAGGATGCCGTCGTCGGCGAGCTTTCCAAGCGATTTGGCTACAAGTCGATCATGGAAGTGCCGCGGATTACGAAGATCACCCTCAACATGGGTGTCGGCGAAGCTGTGGCCGACAAGAAGGTTCTCGAAAATGCCGTCGGGGACATGCAGAAGATTGCGGGTCAGAAAGCGGTGACCACCAAGGCCCGCAAGTCGATCGCGGGCTTCAAGATCCGTGACGGCTACCCGATAGGCTGCATGGTGACCTTGCGTGGCCCGCGTATGTTCGAGTTTCTCGACCGCCTGGTGACTATCGCGTTGCCGCGCGTGCGTGACTTCCGTGGCATCTCGGGCAAGAGTTTTGATGGCCAGGGAAACTACAACATGGGCGTCAAGGAGCAGATCATTTTCCCGGAAATCGAATACGACAAGATCGATGCCCTGAGGGGAATGAACATCAGTATCACCACAACCGCGAAGACCGATGCTGAAGCCAAGGCACTGCTCTCTGCGTTCAAGTTACCGTTCAAGAATTGAGGCAATCATGGCAAAACTTGCTCTGATCAACCGTGAAGAGAAGCGTCGCAAACTGGTTGCGCAGTACGCCAAGAAGCGTGCCGCACTGGAGGCGATCATCAGTGACGTGGGCCTCTCCGAACAGGAACGCTACGATGCCCGTCTGAAGTTGCAGGCACTGCCACGCAACTCGAGCCCGTCCCGGCTGCGTAACCGCTGTGCGATGACCGGTCGTCCGCGTGGGGTTTTCCGCAAGTTCGGTTTATGTCGTAACAAGATCCGCGAACTCGCCTTCAGTGGCGAAATACCGGGTGTTGTTAAGGCGAGCTGGTAAGAGGAGATACAGAAATGGCTATGAGCGATCCGATCGCGGACATGCTGACCCGCATCCGCAACGCCCAGCTCGCCGAGAAGGCGTCTGTGTCCATGCCGTCGTCCAAGGTCAAGGTGGCGATTGCCGCCGTGCTCAAGGACGAGGGCTATGTCGAGGACTTTGCGGTGCGCGAGGCGAGTGGCAAGCCGACGTTGGAAATCGGCCTCAAGTATTACGCCGGTCGTCCGGTCATCGAGCGCATCGAGCGCATTTCCAAGCCCGGTCTGCGTATCTACAAGGGCTGCGAAGATATTCCCCGGGTCATGAACGGTCTGGGTGTCGCCATCGTGTCGACCCCCAAGGGCGTCATGACTGACCGCAAGGCACGTGCCAGCAAGGTTGGCGGCGAAGTCCTGTGCATCGTGGCATAAGGGAGCGAACATGTCTCGAATTGGAAAAACTCCCGTTGTCCTTCCGGCTGGTGTTGAAGTCAGCCTGAATGAACAAATTGTCGTCAAGGGCCCGCTGGGAACCCTGAGGATTGCCGCGCACCCGGCTGTCACCATTTCGCGCGACGGTCAGGCTTTGGTCGTGGCCAAGGCCGATGGGGCTGATGCCCGCACGGCCGCTGCGATGTGGGGCACCATGCAGGCAAACCTCAGCAATATGGTGACCGGTGTCTCCAAGGGGTTTGAGAAGAAGCTGCAACTGATCGGGGTGGGTTATCGTGCTCAGGTCCAGGGTGACATCCTGAACCTGTCGCTTGGCTACTCCCATCCGGTTGCGCACAAGATGCCGCAAGGCGTGAGAGCCGAGTGTCCGACGCCCACGGAAATTGTCATCAAGGGTTCGGACAAGCAGCAAGTCGGTCAGGTTGCCGCCGAGGTTCGTGCATACCGCAAGCCGGAGCCCTACAAGGGCAAGGGCGTTCGCTATGTCAACGAAACGGTGGTTATCAAGGAAACCAAGAAGAAGAAGTAAGGGTGGCATATGTTTAACAGGAAAGAAGCGCGACTGCGCCGTGCCCGCAAAACCCGGGCCAAAATCGCCGAGCTGAAGGCTGTGCGCCTGTGTGTCAATCGCACCAACTGCCACATTTACGCCCAGATCATCTCGCCCTGTGGCGGCAAGGTGCTGGCTTCGGCTTCCACGCTGGAAACGGGGGTTCGCAAGGACGTGCCGAACGGCGGCAACAAGGCTGCCGCAACGATCGTTGGCAAGCTGATCGCCGAGCGCGCGAAAGCTGCCGGCGTCGAGCAGGTCGCTTTCGATCGCTCCGGTCTCCAGTTCCACGGCCGCGTCAAGGCGCTGGCGGAAGCCGCGCGTGAAGCCGGTCTGAAGTTCTGATCGCTGCGAAAGGACAAGGTCAAGAAATGGCAAAACCCGAAAGAAGCAAGAAGCCCCAGCAGGCTGAAGAGCGCGATGATGGCATGCGCGAGAAGATGGTTGCGGTCAATCGTGTCACCAAGGTGGTAAAGGGCGGTCGCATACTCGGTTTCGCGGCGCTGACCGTCGTCGGTGATGGCGACGGCGGCATTGGGATGGGCAAGGGCAAGTCGCGCGAAGTACCGGTTGCGGTACAAAAGGCGATGGAAGAAGCACGGCGCAAGATGGCCAGGGTCAGCCTGAAGAACGGCACCGTCCATCACACCGTGACGGGCCATCATGGTGCTGCCACGGTAATGATCCAGCCGGCACCCGAAGGCACAGGGATCATCGCCGGCGGCGCCATGCGCGCCGTTTTCGAGGTCGCCGGGGTGAGCAACGTGGTCGCGAAGGCTCACGGTTCGACCAATCCCTACAATATCGTGCGCGCCACCATCGACGGCTTGTCGAAGGTCAATACGCCGTCCGAAATCGCCGCCAAGCGTGGCCTCTCGGTTGAACAGATCCTGGGGTAAGCCATGGCTGACAAGAAGATCAAGATTACGCTCGTCAAGAGCATCATCGGTACCAAGCAGGACCACCGTGCAACCGTTCGCGGCCTCGGCCTGCGCAAGCTGAACAGTTCCTCCGAACTGCTGGAAACGCCGGCTGTGCGGGGCATGATCAACAAGGTTCAGTATCTCGTTAAGGTTGAGGGTTAAGCCATGCGTCTGAATACCATCAAGCCGGGTGAGGGATCCAGGAAGGATGCCAAGCGCGCCGGTCGTGGCATTGGCTCCGGGCTGGGCAAGACCGGGGGCCGCGGGCACAAGGGTCAGAAGTCCCGTTCCGGCGGCTTTCACAAGGTTGGCTTCGAAGGCGGTCAAATGCCGCTGCAGCGTCGCCTGCCGAAGCGTGGGTTCAAGTCGATGACCCGTGAGCGCAACTTCGAAGTTCGTCTGACCGAACTGGAACGCCTGCCCATCGACGAGATCGATCTGCTGGCGCTGCAGGCTGCCGGCATTGTTCCCGGTGATGCGCTGGCGGCGAAGGTCATCCTTTCGGGTGCGATCACGCGCAAGGTGACGCTCAAGGGCGTCGGCGCAACCAAGGGCGCCAGGGCTGCGATCGAAGCAGCCGGTGGTTCGGTCACCGATTAAGGTCGTGAAGGGTTAAGACGTTGGCTGCAAATCCCAATACCGTAGGCAAGGGCGGCAAGTTCGGCGATCTCAAGCGCCGGCTGTGGTTCCTCCTCGGCGCACTGGTCGTCTATCGGATTGGTGCGCACATACCGGTTCCGGGAATCGATCCCAATGTCCTTTCCGACCTGTTCAATTCGCAGCAGGGTGGCATCCTGGGCATGTTCAACATGTTCTCCGGCGGTGCCCTGTCGCGCTTCACGATCTTTGCGCTGGGGATCATGCCGTACATCTCGGCATCGATCATCATGCAGCTGATGAGCGTGGCCAGCCCGCAGCTCGAGGCGCTGAAGAAGGAGGGCGAGGCGGGCCGCCGCAAGATCACTCAATACACGCGCTACGGCACAGTCGGCCTGGCCCTTTTCCAGGGTCTCGGCATAGCCGTCGCGCTGGAAGCGCAAGCCGGTCTGGTCAATGATCCGGGCTTCATGTTCCGCCTGACGACGGTTTCGACGCTAGTCACCGGGACGATGTTCCTGATGTGGCTGGGCGAGCAGATCACCGAGCGTGGCTTGGGCAACGGCATCTCGATCATCATCTTCGCCGGTATCGCGGCCGGTCTGCCGAATGCCATCGGTGGGCTGCTCGAACTGGTACGCACCGGCGCGATGCATCCGCTGACGGCGCTGATCATCTGTGTGCTGGTAGTCGTCGTCACCGCCTTCGTAGTTTTCGTCGAGCGCGGTCAACGCAAGATTCTGGTCAATTATGCCAAGCGCCAGGTTGGCAACAAGATCTATGGCGGTCAGAGTTCGCATCTGCCGCTCAAGCTGAACATGTCGGGTGTCATTCCGCCGATCTTCGCCTCGTCGATCATTCTCTTCCCGGCGACGCTGGCCGGCTGGTTCGGTTCGGGCGAATCGATGCGCTGGCTGAAGGACATCGCGGGCACGCTGTCGCCGGGTCAGCCGATCTATGTGATGCTGTATGCCGGCGCGATCGTCTTCTTCTGCTTCTTTTACACCGCGCTGGTCTTCAATTCCAAGGAAACGGCCGACAACCTGAAGAAGAGCGGCGCTTTCGTCCCCGGCATCCGCCCCGGCGAGCAGACTGCGCGCTACATCGACAAGATTCTGATGCGCCTGACCCTGATCGGCGCGGCTTACATTACTGTCGTCTGTCTGTTGCCCGAATTTCTGATCCTAAAGTGGAACGTCCCATTCTATTTCGGTGGCACCTCGCTGTTGATCATTGTGGTTGTCACCATGGATTTCATGTCCCAGGTACAGGCCTATGTCATGTCGCACCAATATGAGAGCCTCTTGAAGAAAGCTAACTTCAAGGGGTCGCCATTGATCAAGTAGGTCGACATGGCCAAGGAAGACTACATCGAAATGCAGGGCGAGGTGGTTGAGAACCTCCCCAATGCGACCTTCAAGGTCAAGCTGGAAAACGGGCACATAGTCCATAGTTTCATCTCCGGAAAAATGCGCATGCATTACATACGCATTCTCCCGGGCGACAAGGTCACCGTTCAGTTGACCCCATACGATTTATCCAAGGCCCGGATTGTCTTCCGGGTCAAGTAAAGATTCTCTACGCAACAAACCGCAGGGCAAAGGAATCACGGCTGCTTCCGAGCTCTCGCAGACGAGGAGTAAGACATGAAAGTGCAACCTTCAGTGAAGTGCGTGTGCCGAAATTGCAAGGTAATCCGGCGCAAGGGTGTCGTGCGCATCATTTGCAAGGACCCGCGTCACAAGCAGCGCCAGGGTTGATTCCCTGGCAAGTCCGGCATTCGTTAATTTTGGAAAGAGTGGAGTGATTCAATGGCCCGTATTGCAGGGGTAAACATTCCGAACCATCAGCATGCTGAAATCGCATTGACCGCGATTTACGGCATCGGCCGTTCCCGCGCACAGAAGATCTGTGATGCGGCCGGCGTTGGTCGTGCGATCAAGATGAAGGACCTGTCCGATGCGGACATGGATCGCCTGCGCGACGAGATCGGCAAGTTCACCGTCGAAGGTGATCTGCGTCGCGAAGTCACGATGAGCATCAAGCGTCTGATGGACCTCGGTTGCTATCGTGGCCTGCGCCATCGCAAGGGACTTCCTTGCCGTGGTCAGCGCACTCGTACCAACGCCCGTACCCGCAAGGGGCCGCGCAAGCCCATCGCTGGCAAGAAGTAATAGGGACAGAAAATGGCAAAGACTGCTACCAAAGTCAAAGTTCGCAAGAAGGTCAAGAAGAACGTTGCCGAGGGCATTGCCCACGTTCATGCATCGTTCAACAACACCATCATCACCATCACCGACCGTCAGGGAAATGCCTTGTCGTGGGCGACTTCCGGCGGTGCCGGCTTCAAGGGTTCGCGCAAGTCCACCCCGTTCGCCGCTCAGGTTGCCGCCGAGGCTGCCGGCAAGGCTGCCCAGGAATGCGGCGTCAAGAACGTCGAGGTCCGCATCAAGGGCCCCGGTCCTGGCCGCGAGTCTTCGGTGCGCGCGCTGAACGCGCTGGGCATGAAGATCACCGCGATTTCCGACGTGACGCCGGTGCCGCACAACGGCTGCCGCCCGCCCAAAAAGCGCCGCATCTAAGGAGAAAGACAAGTGGCTCGCAATCTCGATCCAAAATGCCGTCAGTGCCGCCGTGAAGGTGAGAAGCTTTTCCTCAAGGGTGAAAAGTGTTTCACCGACAAGTGCGCCATCGAACGTCGTTCCTACGCCCCCGGCCAGCATGGCCAGAAATCCGGCGCCCGCCTCTCGGACTACGGTGTCCACCTGCGCGCCAAGCAGAAGATCCGCCGCGTCTATGGCGTACTCGAAGGCCAGTTCCGCAAGACCTTCGCCGAAGCTGATCGCCGCAAGGGCCAGACCGGTGAAAACCTGCTCCAGCTTCTGGAAGCCCGCCTGGATTCAGTCGCCTACCGCATGGGCTTCGGCGCCTCGCGCGCCGAGTCACGCCAGGTTGTCCGCCACAACGGCGTCCTGGTCAATGGCAAGCGGGTCAACATCCCGTCCTACATCGTCAAGCCGGGCGACGTTGTCCAGCTGACTGCTCGCGCCCGTACTTCCTTGCGTTGCAAGGCTGCCCTTGAAGCAGCCGAGTCCCGCGGCTTCCCCGAATGGATCGCGGTCGACGTCAAGGAAGGCAAGGGCACGTTCAAGGCCATGCCGCAACGCTCGGAGTTGCCGGCGACCCTGAACGAAGGTCTCGTCATCGAACTTTACTCGAAGTAACAACTTCGCAGAGGAAGCAAGCCCATGCAAAGCAGTGGACTTCTGAAACCCCGCATCATCGATGTGCAGAGCGTTTCGCCCGTGCAGGCCAAGGTGATCATGGAACCGTTCGAACGCGGCTATGGACATACCCTCGGCAATGCGCTGCGCCGCATCCTGCTGTCATCGATGCCCGGCTACGCGCCGACCGAGGTCGGCATTGACGGTGTGCTGCACGAGTACTCCACGGTCGATGGCGTTCAGGAGGATGTCGTCGATATCCTGCTGAACCTCAAAGGCGTGGTGTTCAAGCTGCACAACCGCGACGTGGTCAACCTGAAGCTCGCCAAGGAAGGCGAAGGCGCGGTCCGTGCCGGTGACATCGAGTTGCCGCACGACGTCGATGTCATCAATCCGGAGCATGTCATCGCTCATCTTTCTCCCGGTGGTAAGCTGTCGCTCGAGATCAAGGTCGAGAAGGGACGCGGCTACGTGCCGGGCAATGTGCGCAATCTGGATGACTCCAAGACCATCGGCAAGCTGGTGCTCGACGCTTCGTTCAGTCCCATCCGGCGCGTCGCCTACACGGTCGAAGCCGCCCGCGTCGAACAGCGCACCGACCTTGACAAGCTCATCGTGGATATCGAGACAAACGGTGTTGTCGAGCCTGAGGAAGCCATCCGCTTCGCTGCCCGCGTGCTGATGGAGCAGCTCTCCGTCTTCGCCGACCTCGAGGGTACGGCGCCGACGGCCGAGCCGTCGCGACCCGCTCAGGTCGACCCGGTGCTGCTGCGGCCGGTAGATGATCTCGAGCTGACCGTCCGCTCCGCCAATTGCCTGAAGGCCGAGAACATCTACTACATCGGTGACCTGATTCAGCGTACCGAGAACGAACTCCTGAAGACGCCGAACCTCGGCCGCAAGTCGCTGAACGAGATCAAGGAAGTGCTGGCAGCCCGTGGTTTGACCCTGGGCATGAAATTGGAAAACTGGCCGCCGGCCGGTCTGGAAAAGGTCTGACGACCATTTTCGACCCGGGCAGTCAAGGGACGCCTGTAGAACATAGAAAGGATTAACCATGCGTCACCGTTTGGGACTTCGCAAACTCAACCGTACCAGCAGCCATCGCCTGGCGATGCTGCGGAACATGACCGTCGCCCTGCTCAGGCACGAGGCGATCAGGACCACGCTGCCCAAGGCGAAGGAACTGCGCCGGGTCGTCGAACCGATGATCACCCTCGGCAAGACCCCGAGCGTTGCCAACAAGCGTCTGGCCTTCGACCGTCTGCGTGACCGCGACGTCGTCGTCAAGCTTTTCGGCGAGATCGGTCCGCGTTATTCATCCCGTCCGGGCGGCTATCTGCGCATCCTCAAGTGCGGTTTTCGTGTCGGCGACAATGCGCCGATGGCGTTTGTCGAACTGGTGGATCGTCCGGAGCCGGCCGACGCGGTGGAAATGGACGAAGCAGCCTGACGACTGCGCAGGTACAGCGGGAAGAAAGGCCGGGCATCCCGGCCTTTTCATTTTCAGTGTTGCAGGATTTTCGAAAGAAACTGCTGTGCCCGCTCCGAGCGTGGGGTGCCGAAGAAGTCCTCCTTCGCCGCGTCCTCGACGATCCTGCCCTGGTCCATGAAGATGACGCGGTTCGCCACCTTGCGCGCGAATCCCATCTCGTGGGTGACACACATCATGGTCATGCCTTCCCTGACCAATTCGACCATGACATCGAGCACCTCGTTGATCATTTCGGGATCTAGCGCCGAGGTCGGTTCATCGAACAGCATGCAGATCGGATCCATCGCGAGAGCGCGGGCGATCGCGACACGCTGCTGCTGGCCACCCGATAGCTCGCCGGGGAACTTGTGGGCGTGCGCCCTGAGGCCAACGCGGTCGAGCAGCCTGAGCCCCTTGTCGGTGGCTTCGTCCTTGTTCCGGCCGAGTACCTTGATCTGACCGATGGTCAGATTTTCGGTGATGCTCATGTGCGGGAACAGCTCGAAGTGCTGGAAGACCATGCCGACCTGGGACCGCAGCTTCGGCAGGTTCGTCGCCGGGGCGCCAACCGATATTCCCTTGACCAGGATTTTGCCCTGCTGAAAGGGTTCGAGGCCGTTGACGCACTTGATCAGGGTCGATTTCCCGGAACCGGAGGGCCCGCAGACGACGATGACCTCGCCCTTTTCGACCTGAGTGGTGCAATCGGTCAAAACCTGGAACTCGCCGTACCACTTTCCGACGTTCTTGATTTCGATCATGGGCATGGGGAGTCCTGGCCTAGCGGATGATGGCGATGCGCCGCTGTAGTTGCTTGACAAGCATCGACAGACTGAAACAGATGACGAAATAGACCACAGCTGCGACTAGGTAGGTTTCGACCGGGCGGTTGAAATTCTTGCCGGCGATCTCGAAACCCTTGAGCAGGTCGTAGGCGCCGATCGCATAGACCAGCGAGGTATCCTGGAAAAGGATGATCGTCTGGGTGAGCAGGACCGGCAGCATGTTGCGGAAGGCCTGCGGAAGAACCACCTCGCGCATCGTCTGGCCGTACGTCATGCCTAGCGCGTACCCGGCCGCGACCTGCCCCTTCGGGATGCTCTGGATGCCGGCACGCATGATCTCGGAGTAATAGGCGGCCTCGAACAGCGTGAAGGTGATCATGGCCGACGTTTCCGCCCCCAACGGGCGTCCGGTGGCCAAGGGAATGAGCAGGAAGAACCAGAGGATGACCATGACCAGCGGGATGCTGCGCATGGTATTCACGTAGGCGGCCGCCGGCATGATCAGCCAGGGCTTGCTCGACAGCCGCATCAGCGCAAGAAGCGTACCGAGGGCGACGCCCCCGAGCATGGCAAGCACCGTGAGCTGAAGCGAGAACAGGAAACCCTTGAGGACGTAACTCGACAGGACTTCTGGGGTCAGGAAGGCGAAGTCGAGGTTCAGCATCACTTGCCCCCTGCCGCGATCAGGCCGGGCACGCGGACGCGTTGCTCGATGAAATGCAGCACGCGGTTGACCGCAAATGCCGTGATGAAGTAGAGGGCGCTGACTCCCAGGTAGATCTCGATGCCGCGGGAGGTTTCCTCCTGCGCCTGCAGCGCGAACAACGTAAGTTCCGAGATGCTGACCGCGAAGGCGACCGACGAGTTCTTGACGATGTTCATCGACTCGCTGGTCAGTGGCGGGATGATGATGCGGAAAGCCATCGGGAGCAGTACGTAGCGATAGGTCTGCGGGAGCGTGAATCCGACTGCCAGTGCAGCCATGCGCTGACCGCGCGGCAGTGACTGGATGCCGGCACGCACCTGCTCGGAAATCCGTGCCGAGGTAAACAGCCCGAGCGCCGCCACGACCAGCAGGAAGCTGGGAATCCCCTTGAGCGGCGGGATCAGCGCCGGTATCACGTGATACCAGAGCATGATCTGGACGAGTAGCGGGATATTGCGGAACAACTCGGTCCACGCGTTGCCGAGAAATACCAGGCCGCGGTTCGGCGTCGTACGCAGGATGCCCATCAACGAGCCGAGAGCCAGGGCCACCGCGAGTCCAAGCAGGGAGACCGATATGGTCCACCCCCACGCCGACAGCATCCAGTCGAGGTAAGTGATGTCGCCGCTTCTGCCGAAACAGCTCGAGATCACCTCGCCGTCGATGGTGTTCTTGCAGAAGACCTGCCAGTCCCAGTTGCCCAATTTGCTTTTGCTCCGGTTGCGCACCCTACCCGCAGGCGGGCGGGGGCATCAGGATCAACAGCCGGCGCACTTCTTCGCGTAGTCCTCGGCCGGCCTGTCGTTCGGGCTGGCCCACGCCGCCTTGGTGGCGTCGGATGCCGGCAGGCCGATACGGACGTTGGCGGGCGGGATCGGCTGCATGAACCACTTGTCGTAGATCTTGGCGATCTCGCCGGATTTCATCAGCTTGATCAGGCCGTCGTCGACCGCCTTCTTGAACGTCGGGTCATCCCTGCGCATCATGATGTTGATGGGCTCGACATTAAGTATTTCGCCGACAATCTTGTAGTCGCCCGGGGTCTTGGACTTGGCGATCAGGCCGGCGAGAATCTGCGAATCCATCACGAAGGCGTCGGCGCGGCCGGACTCGAGCAGCAGGAAGCTGTCGGCGTGGTCCTTACCGAAGAACTCCTTGAAGTCGACGCCGGTGGCGCGTTCATGCTTTCGCAGAAGCTGGACGGACGTCGTGCCGGTCGTCGTGGCGACGTTCCTGCCGTTGAGCTGTCCGATCGAAGTAATTCCCGAATTGGCCTTGACTGCGATCCTCACCTCCTCGACGAAGGTGGTCACCGCGAAGGCAACGTCCTTCTGGCGGGTGGCGTTGTTGGTAGTCGAGCCGCACTCGATGTCGATGGTGCCGTTCTGCATCAGCGGGATGCGATTCTGCGATGTGACCGGCTGGTACTTGATGTCGAGCTTTGCCATCCCGAGCTGCTTCTGGATGTCGGCGAGGACACGCTGGCAGAGCTCGACATGGAAGCCGGCGAACTTGCCGTCGCCGAGGGTGAACGACAGCCCGCCGGAAGATTCGCGCACGCCCATGGTGACCGACCCGCTTTCCTTGATCTTCTTTAGCGTGCCGGCGTCCTGGGCCAGGGCCGGAAGGGCGGTAACTGAAGCGGCCACCACGGCCGCGGCGACAAGGTTTCTTGGTTTCATGCGGTCTTCTCCTCGGGGAATGTGGGGTCGGTGCCCCGTGCCGGGACCATCCGGTGCGGGGCAGTATAGAGCAGATTCACGCCGATCCGGACGACTGTTCCTGCTGCTGCAGCCACCACATCCCGGCATAGATTCCGCCGGCATCGAGCAGCGCGGCGTGACGGCCACGCTCGACGATGCGGCCTTCCTCCATGACGAGGATCTCGTCGGCGGTTATCACCGTCGACAGGCGGTGGGCGATGACCAGCGTCGTGCGGCCGACGGCGGCCAGCTCCATCTGGCCCTGGATCGCCCGCTCGGTGGCCGAATCGAGCGCCGAGGTCGCCTCATCGAAAATCAGGATGGGCGAGTTCTTGAGCAGGGTGCGGGCAATCGCGACACGTTGCTTCTCGCCACCGGAGAGTTTCAGGCCGCGCTCGCCGACCCGCGTTTCGTACTTCTGCGGCAGCGATTGGATGAAATCGTGCAACTGGGCTGCGCGGGCGGCGGCGAACACTTCCTCGCGGTCCGCATCGGGGCGTCCGTAGTTGATGTTGTAGAAGATCGAATCGTTGAACAGCACGGTGTCCTGCGGGACGATGCCGATCGCCGCGCGCAGACTGCCCTGCTTGAGGCTGCGCAGATCGTGGCCGTTGATCCGGATCGCGCCGCCCGTCACGTCGTAGAAGCGGTACAGAAGGCGGGCCAGCGTCGACTTGCCGGCGCCCGAGTGGCCGACCACGGCGACCGTGCTGCCGGCGGCGATGGAGAAGTTCAGGTTGTGCAGAATGGCGCGGTCCGGCTCGTAGGCGAAGTCGACCGCAGCGAAATCGACCCGTAGCACGCCAGCCGGCAGGTCGCGGGCATCGGGGGCGTCGGCGATCTCGCGATTTTCCTTGAGCAGGTTGAACATACGCTCGATATCGGCAAGCGCCTGGCGGATCTCGCGATAGACGACCCCGAGAAAGTTGAGCGGAATGTAGAGCTGGATCAGGAAGGCATTGACCAGAACGAGGTCGCCGATGGTCATCCGGCCATCGACCACGCCGCTGGCGGCGCGCCACATCATGGCCGTGACGCCGAGGGCGATGATCAGTTGCTGCCCGAGGTTGAGTGCCGACAGCGTCGTCTGGCTGCGGGTCGCGGCATCTTCCCATTTGAGCATCTGCTCGTCGTAGCGCCTGGCCTCGTAGGTCTCGTTGTTGAAGTACTTGACCGTTTCGTAGTTGAGCAGGCTGTCGACCGCCCGGGTATTGGCGGCCGAATCACTCTCGTTCACGGTCCGCCGGATATCGATCCGCCAGTTGCTGATCTTGACCGTGAACACGATGTAGGTGACCAGCGAGACGACGGTGATCAGGACGAAGCCGAGGTCGTACTTGACGAAGAGTACGCCGAGTACGAGACCGATCTCGACGAGGGTCGGCAATATCGAGTAGAGCGTATAGGAGATCAGGCTGGAAATCGACCGGGTGCCGCGCTCGATGTCGCGCGAGACGCCACCGGTCTGCCGCTCGAGATGGAAGCGCAGGCTCAGTGCGTGCAGATGGCGGAAGACCTCGAGCGCCACCTGGCGGACGGCGCGCTGCGTGACGCGGGCGAAGAGAAATTCGCGAAGTTCGGTGAACAGAGCGGTTGAAAACCGGAGGGCGCCGTAGAGAATGAGCAGCAGGACCGGCAGCGCCAACACCTGATCGACTGGCGAAAGGCCGTCGATCATGTTCTTGAAGACGACGGGAACGCCGACATTGGCGACCTTGGCGCCGATCAGGCAGGCGAGCGCAGCCATCACGCGCAGGCGATAGGCCCAGAGATACGGGAAGAGCAGGCGCAGCGTCGGCCAGACGTGGATTTCCGACACGCGCTGGCCGGCCGGTGGGTTGGGGAGGGTGCTTGCGCGACGCATGGTGGGGGTTGCCCTGATTGTCTTTTCGCCAGTATATGAAAACTTGGCGCTTTCCGCGAAAATCGAGTTTTATCCAAAGTTGGGCTAAACATGGGCGTCGGCCTCATCAATCTTCCGCAAAAGCAGCCGGTCCTGCGTACCGTGCCGATGCCGTCGGATCTCAACCAGAACGGTGATGTCTTCGGCGGCTGGGTCATGGCCCTGGTCGACGTGGCCGGGGCGATCCCTGCCATGCGCCGAGCCCGCGGCCGCGTGGCGACGGTTTCGGTCAATTCCTTCCAGTTCAAGCAGGCGATTTCGGTTGGCGATGTGGTCAGCCTTTACGCCGACATCGTGCATGTGGGCAATACGTCGATCACCGTCAATGTCGAGGTCTATGCCGAGCGGAACTATGCCAACCCGGTAAAGGTCAAGGTGACAGAAGCGCAACTAACCTACGTTGCCATCGATGGAACTGGCAAAAAGCGTGCCGTTCCGCCGGAAAATACGTAAAATCAGACAAATGCAAAACTGTGTTCAAGTCGGGTGAGAAAATGAACAATATGACCATGCGTACCGTGCCGGCGCTGCTTCTGCTTGCATTCTCCGGTGCCGCCTCAGCGGCCGGCTTCCAGCTCTGGGAGCAGAACGCGAGCGGCATTGCCACTTCCTACGCCGGATCCGCCGCTGTCGCCGACAACGCCAGCACCATTTTTTACAATCCGGCCGGCATGACCCAGCTTCCCGGGATCCGGCTCTCGGCCGGTGTTGCCGGGATCAAGCCGAGCTTCAAGTTCAGCGACGAAGGTTCCAGCGGTCTGCTGGGAACAGGCGGCAACGGCGGCGATGCCGGCGGCTGGTCGGCGGTGCCCAACGCCTATTTCTCCTGGCAGATTGCCCCGGACTGGTTCATCGGCCTCGGCATTTCCTCGCCATTCAGGCTGGGCACCGAATATGACAACAACTGGATCGGCAGCTATCAGGCGCTGAAATCCGAGATCACGACGGTCAATTACAACCCGTCGCTGGCCTGGAAGGTGAACGACAAGGTCTCGCTCGGCCTGGGGTTGAATTATCAGACCATCGATGCCGAAATGACCAACATGACGCCCGTCGGCCTCTACAGGCTCAAGGGCGACGATGGCGCCTGGGGCTGGAATGCCGGGGCGCTGTTCACGCTGTCGCCGGCGATGCGCGTCGGGGTTTCCTATCGCTCGACGATGAGTTACACGCTGGACGGTGATCGTACTCTCGGTGCGGCGCCTGCGACTTCGGCCAGTGCCAGCCTCAAATTACCGGATACCGTCATCCTCTCGGTCTGGCAGCAGGTTTCGGATCGCTGGGAGGCGATGGGCGATCTGTCCTTCACCCGTTGGAGTACGCTCGACAAGTTGAACGTTCGTTCCGTCGCAGGCATCGAAACCGCGTCCATCAATTACGACAACTCGTGGCGTATTGCCTGGGGCGCCGCCTACAAGGCCAGCGATGCCTGGAAGATCAAGTTCGGCATCGCCTACGACCGCACGCCAACCTCCGACGCCACCCGGACGGCGCGGGTGCCCGACAACGACCGCATCTGGTTCTCGTTCGGCGGTCAGTGGAACGGCGGAGTCTACGGCCGGATCGATGCGGGCTACGCCTACCTGTACATCAAGGATCCGAGCATCAACCAGATCCAGACGTTCGTGACACCGGCCGGCGCGCCCGGCATCAGCAACCTTCGCGGCTCCTACAGCGACAGCGGGCATCTGCTGGGCATACAGTACTCGAACGGCTTCTAGGACGTCCGTTCGGCGCCGGGCGCCTTGCGCAGGCGCCTGGCGAAAACCTTCATCTCCCTCGCGGCCTGGATGTCGCCCCTAGCCTCGGCGACGGCGATGCCGCGTTCGTAGGCCGCCAGCGCGCCGGCCGCGTCGCCGGCTTCCGCCAGCGCCTTGCCAAGCGCCTTCCACGCCGCCGAATACCGGCTGTCGCGGTCGATCGCTTCCTGGAAACATTTTCCGGCCTGCGCCGGATCGCCGGCCTTCAGGTATTCGTTGCCGAGCGAGAAGCGGAGCAGGGCGCCGTCGCGCGGGCCGCCGAGCATTTTTTCCAGGGATTCGATGCGCGGGTTCATGGGCTACCAAGACTAGAATAGGGTTTTGCAATCCGGACACAGAAAGCACCTCATGGCCAAGACCGTCATCGCCACCCCCCATGCCCCGGCCGCCATCGGCACCTATTCGCAAGCCGTGCGCGTCGGCGACACCGTCTACATGTCGGGGCAGATCGGCCTCGATCCGGCTTCCATGCAAATGGTAGACGGTATCGACGCGCAAATCGTTCGGGTCTTCGAAAATCTCAAGGCTGTCGCCGAAGCGGCCGGCGGCTCGCTGGCCGATGTCGTCAAGCTCAACGTCTTCCTGACCGACCTTGCCAACTTCGCCAGGGTCAACGAGACGATGGACAAATACTTCAGCGAGCCTTTCCCGGCCCGCGCCGCCGTCGGCGTCAAGGAACTGCCGCGCGGTGCGCTGGTCGAGGCCGATGCGGTGATGTTGATCGGCTGACCGGCGGCGGATGACCCCGGCCGGGGCCGCTGCCCCGATTCGCGCCCCCGAGGCGCTGCGCAGGAAACTGGCAAAGATCGGCCTCCACTGCGAGGCCGATTTGCTGGTGCACCTGCCGCTGCGCTACGAGGACGAAACCCGCATCACGCCCGTCGCCCGGGCGCCGTGGAGCGAGCCGGTGCAGGTCGAGGTCGTCGTCAGTTCCTGCGAAGTCCAGTACCGCCCACGCCGGCAGATGGTCGTTCGCGCGCAGGATGCTAGCGGCGAACTGGTCATGCGCTTCTTCAGCTTCTACCCCAGCCAGCAGGCCGCCCTCGGCGAAGGGGCGCGGGTTCGTGCCTTCGGCGAGGTGCGCGGCGGCTTCTTCGGCGCCGAGATGGTGCATCCGCGTTTTCGCAAGGTCGGCGACGATACGCCGCTGCCGACGGAAATGACCCCGGTTTACCCGTCGACCGCAGGCGTCGGCAACGCCACTCTGCAAAAGCTGATCGGCGCGGCGCTGGAGGCCGGCGACCTCTCCGACACCTTGCCCGACGAATTGCGCCAGCGCCTGCAACTGGCCGGCCTGGCGCGCAGCCTGCGCTTCCTGCACCGGCCGCCGCCCGGCACCGATCTCGATACGCTGCACGCACGTAATCATCCAGCCTGGCGGCGCGTCAAGTTCGACGAAGTGTTGGCCCAGCAGCTTTCTCTGCGCCGCGCTTGGCTGGCCCGCCGCGAGCAGGGGGCGCCGGTGCTGGTGGCGCAGAACGACCTCGGCGCCCGCCTGCTGGACCGGCTGCCGTTCGGCCTGACTGGTGCTCAGTCGCGGGCGATGGCCGAGATTGGCGCCGACCTCGCCCAGCCCTACCCGATGCAGCGCCTGCTGCAGGGTGATGTCGGCGCCGGCAAGACCATCGTCGCCGCGCTGGCCGCCTGCCAGGCGATTTCGGCCGGCTGGCAGGCGGCCTTCATGGCGCCAACCGAAATCCTCGCCGAGCAGCATTACCTGAAATTGAAGGACTGGCTGGAACCGCTCGGCGTCAGGGTCGCCTGGCTGTCGGGCAGCCTCAAGACGAAGGTCAAGCGCGAGCAACTGGCGGCGACGGCGGCCGAGGCCCAACTGGTGGTCGGTACGCATGCGCTGATCCAGGAGGGCGTAGACTTCGCCCGGCTCGGACTGGCCATCGTCGACGAGCAACACCGCTTCGGCGTCGCCCAGCGCCTCGCGCTGCGCAAGAAGGGCAACAACCCGCACCAGCTGATGATGTCGGCGACGCCGATCCCGCGCACGCTCGCCATGAGCTACTACGCCGACCTCGACGTCACCGTGCTCGGCGAACTGCCGCCCGGCCGCACGCCGATCAAGACACGCCTGGTCGCCGACAGCCGGCGCGACGACGTCGTCGGTTTCGTTACGAAGCATATTGAAGAAGGCCGCCAGGCCTATTGGGTCTGCCCGCTGATCGAGGAATCCGAGGCGCTGCAGTTGCAGACGGCGCAGGAAACGTATGAGCAGTTGTCGGCCGATTTACCGAATCTGCGCATCGGCCTCATCCACGGCCGCCTCAAGGCCGACGAAAAACAGGCGGTGATGGCCGCCTTCGTCGCCGGCGACATCGACGTGCTGGTGGCGACGACGGTGATCGAAGTCGGCGTCGACGTGCCGAATGCCAGCCTGATGGTCATCGAGCATGCCGAGCGTTTCGGCCTGTCGCAGCTGCACCAGCTGCGCGGCCGCGTCGGGCGCGGGGCGCACGAATCGAGCTGCGTGCTGATCTACGCCGGCCCGCTCGGCGAAGTCGCCCGCCAGCGCCTGAAGATCATCTACGAGAACAGCGACGGCTTCGAGATCGCCCGTCAGGACCTGCAGTTGCGCGGCCCCGGCGAATTCGTCGGCAGCCGGCAGAGCGGTGTGCCGCTGCTGCGCTACGCCGATCTGGAAATGGACGCCGATCTGGTCGAGATGGCGCGCGACATCGCCGAACACATGCTGACCGAACATGCCGAACTGGCCGAGCGCCATCTGCAGCGCTGGCTGGGGTTTCGGGATGAGTTGCTGAAATCGTGATAGAAAACGGCTGGCCCCTGGCAACCCCCGCTTCGATCAGCGTGATATTCGGTGGCGACGAGCGCTTCGAGATTCCGGAGGCCTTCCGGCCGGCGGCTGAAATTTGCCCCGAATCCGGGGTCGACCGCGACAGGCTGTGCTGAGTGCGGCGTTCTGGCGTGCGCCAGGACGTTTGCCTGTGTTCTGGTCAGCCGGCCTCGGCGGCGCGTCGGCCTCTTTCGGGATCGACGGCGGCCAGGATGAGGAGCCCGGCGACGAAGAAGGCGCCGGTGGCGAGCATGGCCATGCGGTGGTCGCCGCCCGAAACCCAGCTCACGGCGCCGTAGGTCAACGGGCCGAAGATCGACGACAGTTTCACAGAGACGCCCCACAGGCCGAAGAATTCCGCCCGGCGCGCCTCCGGGCTCAGGTAGCCGACCAGCGCGCGGCCGGCCGACTGGCTGGCGCCCATGCACAGGCCGGCAAGATTGGCGGCGAGCCAGAACAGCCCCGGACCGTCGGCCCGCCAGGCGACCAGCGTCGTCAGCAGCCAGCAGGCCAGCGTGAAGGCGACGGCGCGCACGTGGCCGATGCGATCCTGGAACTGGCCGAAGGCGAAGGCGCCGATGCTGGCGGTGACATTGACCACCAGCAGCATCAGCAAGGTTTGTTGCGTCCCGAAGCCCATCGCCTGCTGCGCGTAGATTGCGGCGATCGAGATCACCGTCTGCACGCCGGCCTGGTAGAGCAGGATGCAGACGAGGAAACGTGCGAGGTCGCGATAGCGGCGGGCGTCGCGAACGGTTTCGAGGAAGCGCGCGAAGGTCTGCGCATAGGCGCCGCTGGCCTGGCGCTGGGGCAGTGCGCGCTCCTTCAGGATGAGGAAGGTCGGCAGGCTGGCGAGCGCGAAGATCGCGGCGGTGATCAGCATCGTCACCGGCACGTACTGCTCGGCGGCCTGTCCCTGTCCTTGCGCGAAGACGACATAGGCGAAGGAGATGCCGAGGCTGAGCAGCCCGCCGACGTAGCCGAACGCCCAGCCCCACCCGGAGACCTTGCCCAGCGCCGATCCCTTGGCAAGTTCGGGGAGAAAGGCGGCGATCACGTTCTCGCCGGTGCCGAAGAAGAAGTTGGAAATCACCAGCGCCGCGATGGCGATCGCGAAATTCCCCGGCCCGGCGAAATACAGCGCTGCGGTTCCGGCGATGCAGCCGACGGTGGTGACGGCGAGCACCCGCTTCTTGGCTGCATGCGCATCGGCCCAGGCGCCGATCAATGGCGCCGTGATCACGATCGCCGCGTAGGACACCGACAGCGCGGCGGTCCAGGCGAAGGTCGCCCAGGTGGCGTTGCCGGCCACCACCGCGACGAAATAGGCGTTGAAGATCGCCGTGATCACCACCGTCGTGTAGCCCGAATTGGCGAAGTCGTAGCACGCCCACGACCATACCTCGCGCGGTCGCACGCCTTCGTTCAGGTAGTCGGAGGCCTGGCTCACCGGCTTGTCCTTGTCGCGCGCGGATCGACTGTCCAGCGTCCCCGATCTGTCGGTCGCCGCCGGCGAGCGGGCGGCATCAATTGGCGCTTCCCCGAGTGAACGCCGCCTCGATGATCCGCGCCACCTCGGCCGGCTGGTCGTGGTGCAGCATGTGGTCGGTGTCGTCGATCCACTCCACGCTCAGGTCGGCGAAGCAGGCCTGCCGGGCTTCCCAGTCGCCTGGGCGGGTGGCGAAGTCGCGGATGATCCAGGAATCGCGGCCGGCGACCCAGAGCACCGGACAGGTGATCTGCCGCCAGATGGCCATCGACTCTTCCAGACGGAACAGGTAGGGGGCGGGCGCCTTGTGCAAGGGGTCGCCGTTCCAGATGATGCCGTGGCGGCGCTGGCCGGCCTTGTTCTCGCCGTCGCCGATGCGGGCGAGG
>Ga0208938_1000585_pt1 | contig 26525 bp, 21 predicted proteins | sample AD_UKC125_MetaG_FD_184434 | JGI IMG/M metagenome (GOLD analysis project Ga0208938, IMG submission 184434) | Active sludge microbial communities of municipal wastewater-treating anaerobic digesters from USA - AD_UKC125_MetaG (SPAdes) (version 2) | ecosystem: Engineered > Bioreactor > Anaerobic >...
GCACTGGATGAACAATTACCCAAGGAGAATATTTGGTTATCGAACTGCGAATGAAATGGCAAAGATTGTGGTCGCTTAAAACAGGGTTCTGTAAGATTTTGTAAGGCAATTAAACTTGCAATTTAAAATTTAAAAGAAAAACATAAAAAAAGCTTGATAGTTTTTATTCTATGATTTACTATTATGTTGGATGTTTTTATTTGGATGTTTATGCGAGAGGTGTTGACGTAGTGAAAAAAACAAATGAAATTTGGACTGTGATAACGCCGCAGATGCACCGAAAGCTGAAGGAATATGCCGAAGAAAAGAAAATTGCTGCAACCAGGGCGAAGATGATTATGTATATACTTTATAACTTTCATCCCAAAGAATTGCTTGAAGATTACACCTTTCGAACAAAAGAAGGGAAAATGATTAACATCAAGGTATCAGATGCCGAACTCTCATATATCCAAAGTTTGGCCAAAGAGTATAACGTGACTATAAGCCGATTGTTGCGGAACATGGTATATACTTATTTTAATTTGCAAAAGGAGAGGTTGCAGGATGCCCACAATTAATTTTAAAGGCAAGACATTTGTGCAAAATCATCATTTGACTGTAAAATATCATCAATTGATACCTGTGAAAGAGAAGAGCCTGACGGATAAAGTGAGTTTAAATGACAATTTGATTATCCATGGTGACAATCTTTTGGCGTTGAAGGCTTTGCTACCCAATTTTGCTGGGAAAATAAAGTGTATTTACATTGATCCACCGTATAATACTGGCAATGAGAAATGGGTTTATAACGATAATGTTAATTCTCCGATGATTAAAGAATGGTTGGGCAAAGTAGTTAACAAAGATGATCTTTCGAGACATGAGAAATGGCTTTGTATGATGATGCCTCGCTTGAAGTTGTTGAAAGAACTGCTTAGCCCAGATGGTGTTATTTTTGTAAGTATAGATGACAACGAATTTCATCATTTGAGAATGCTTATGGATGAGATATTTGGGGAAAACAATTTTGTTGGTACTTTAATCTGGCGGAAAAAAGAGGGTGGGGGTCAAACTGATTCTTATTTTGTGACTGAACATGAGTACATAGTTGTTTATCAAAAAAGTTCGGAATTTAAGTGGCTTGATGAAGAGATTCCTGAGGAAATGGGAGCTTTTAATAAAGAGGATGAGAAAGGTTTATTTAAAACTGTAAAACTTGCTAAATGGGGGAATGCAGCAAGAAAAGAAGACAGACCCAAAATGCATTTTCCAATAAAAGCTCCCGATGGGCAAAAAGTTTTGCCTATAGCTCCTGACGGCAGCCCAGGAAGATGGAGAGTTGGCAAGAAACGGATGGAAGAACTTATAAGTAAAGAACTGATATATTGGGAGAAAAAAGATAGCGAGTGGATTCCTTATGAAAAAATATATTATACAGAAGAAGCAACAAAAACTATAAAAGAAAGAAGTATTTTATATGAACTTGCGACCACTGGGGATGCTACAAAAGTTCTTACAGAGATTTTTGGTCGCAAAGATGTATTCGAAAATCCTAAGCCGATAGATTTGATTAAGTTTTGCATTCAATACACTACAAGAGAAGATTCTATCGTCCTTGATTCTTTTGCAGGAAGTGGTACGACAGCTCATGCTGTTTTAGATTTGAACGAAGAGGAAGGCACAAAAAGGAAATTTATTCTTGTCGAATGTGAAGATTATGCCGATTCGATTACGGCAGAAAGGATAAGGAAAGTAATACATGGTATACCTAGCTCCTCTGATGAAAATTTACGAAATGGGCTTAAAGGCACTTTTTCCTATTTCGAATTAGGCCCAGCGATTGAGATGGAGGATATTTTGAAAGGCGATAAGCTGCCAGAATATGAAGAACTGGCGAGGTATGTCTTTTATACAGCTACTGGCGATGAGTTTAATCCTGCCAAGGTTGACAGGGAACGGAATTTCATCGGTGAAACCAGCGAATATGAAGTATATTTATTTTACAAGCCCGATTTGAATTACTTGAAGAATACAGCATTAGACCTTGATACGGCAAAAAGCCTTGGCGATTATAAAGGCAAAACAAGGCTGGTATTTGCCCCTATGAAGTATCTTGATCCAGAATTTTTGCAGGAATATCGTATTGAATACTGCCAGCTGCCTTTTGAAATTTACAGGTTTAAGGAGTAACGGCCATGAAGTTAAAAGAATACCAGGTAAAATGTTTGGAACAGATTAAAATCTACCTTGAAACCTTGACAGAGGCAAAGGGCAAGTATGAAAAATTCCTGCAAATCGATCCTGAAATAGCTGCCAATTATGATTTTCCTAAAATAGCTTGGGAAAAGTGCGAGATTAAAAACGCAGCAGGCCAGCCTGTAGCATATCAATCAAAGTGCAACGGCTTAAATGAGCCGCTGCCGAACTTCTGCATTAAGGTCCCTACGGGCGGCGGTAAAACACTGTTAGCAATCCATACAATTGATTTAGTCAATAAAATTTACTTAAGGCGCAGGACGGGGCTTATTCTATGGATTGTACCAACGCAGCAGATTTATCGCCAGACTTTGAACAATTTGCGAAATAGGGAACACCCCTACAGGCAGGTGCTTGATCTGTCCAGCGGCGGCAAAACTCTTATTCTCGAAAAAACAGACAGATTCACGCCTCAGGATGTAGAAGAGAATTTAGTAATTATGCTGCTTATGCTGCCGTCAGCCAACAGGCAGAACAAGGAGACGCTTAAGATATTTCAGGATGCGGGTGGTTTTGAAAGCTTTTTTCCTGCCGATGATGATTACAAAGCACATGAAAAATTATTGGAACAATATCCAAACCTTGACCATTTTGGTGAAAGAGACTTATTATTCGTCCAGACAAAAACATCATTAGGCAATGTTTTGAGGATTTTACGGCCCGTAATTATCATCGATGAAGGGCAAAAGGCATACAGCGAGAATGCCCAGCGGACAATCAGAAACTTCAACCCAAGCATTGTCGTTGAACTTTCAGCAACCCCTCCGCAGGGGAGCAACCCCATTGTCCATATTACGGGGCAGGAACTTAACCGCGAAGAGATGATCAAACTCGACATCCACGTAATAAATAAAGCAACGGTCAACTGGCGGGATGTTGTTTTAGCCAGTGTCGAGAAACGAAACCGATTGGAACAGCTTGCAAAACAGTACGAAGCAAAAACGGGGCAATATATCCGCCCTATCTGCCTAATTCAGGTAGAAAGGACGGGAAAAGACCAAATCGACAGCGGCTATATCCATGCAGAAGATGTGAAAAAATATTTGATTAACGAGTGCGGGATCAGCCCAGACGAAATTGCTATCAAATCCAGTGAAAAAGACGACATAGAAGGGATTGACCTTTTAAGCAGGGATTGTCAGATCCGCTATATTATCACAAAGCAGGCGCTGCAGGAAGGCTGGGACTGTTCTTTCGCATATGTTCTTACTGTGCTTACGGATACTCATTCCGAAATGAACATTACCCAACTTGTAGGCCGTATCCTGCGCCAGCCCTATGCCAGAAAGACTTCCGTCACTGAACTTGACGAAAGTTATGTATTTTGCTTTAGGCCCAATACCAATGAGATCCTGAACAATATCAAATGTGGATTGGAAGGAGAGGGCTTGGGCGATATTGCTGGGAGAGTCGTTGCCGAGGATGAGAATGGCAGCAATCTAGCACAAATTGACAAGATAGAGGTACGGTATCGTGACAGATTTAGAAAATTTGAAGGGAAAATTTATCTCCCACGTTTCATCATAAAGGACAACGGCAGTTGGCGGGAATTAAGCTATGAAATGGATATTTTGCGACGGATAGACTGGACAAAGGTATCCTTAAAAGAGATGGAAAATCTTATACTATCCGAGAGCAACGGGAAAGATGTGGTAATTGATGTGGGATTAAGCCCGAACATTGAAGATTTGATTGAAAAGAAAGTCAGCGTTATCAAAGCAGGAGGGCTTTCCATTGACTATGTCTTTATTACAAGGCATATTCTGCATATTGTTCCCAACCCGTGGATAGCTTACGAAATCACGGAGAAAACCCTGGAAATTTTGAGGCAGAGGTATTCTGATGAACAAATCAGCGCAAATTTAACATTTATCATTGAGGAATTGGTAAAACTGCTTGAAGCACAGCGGGACGAGCTGGCAGAAAAATTATTCATAGAAATGGTGAAAAACAAGGAAATACAATTTTTCCTCCAATGTGCGACAGCCTATGCCTTGCCAAGTAAATATTATGTACGAAGCAATGTCCGTAAATTAACGCGTGATTCAGGCGATCCAATTGAAAAAAGCCTGTTTGAGTTTGTGCCAGCAGAAGAATTGAACGATCTGGAACAAGCTGTTGCTGTTTATGTAGACAAGCAAGAAAAACTCTTATGGTGGTACCGCAACCTTGCCAAACAGGCATATTACATTCAAGGATGGAAGAAATCCAGGATTTATCCTGATTTTATCTTGTCCAAGGCAGATGGAGAAGATTACTCTAAGGTATTGGTTGTAGAAACCAAGGGACTTCATTTAAAAAATGAAGACACTGCATATAAACAGAGTGTATTTGAATTGTGTAACCAGTTGGGTAAAGAAATTAGCTGGGAAGAATTGGGTGAGGAGTTTAAAAACAAGCAGGTAGAATTTAAAGTGATATTTGATAAAGAATGGCAGCGGAAAATCAATGAAATATTTAGTATGTGGTAGGCTAAAGCTCCTATATCAAAATGACAAAACAATGGGGTGGCTGAATTGGAAGCCCAAGGGAAAGATATTGTTAATCAGAATATAGATGAGGTAAATGTAATAAGTGCTATTAAGCAGCAGATAAGATTTATTTCCGTTGCTTTGGACGGCGGGAAGGCTATAAACCTTCCCGTCCGTTACAGCTTGAATGTGTCCGAAGCCTACCATGATTCTTTTGAGAAAACAAATGATTGCCGTGCTGCGTTTTGTGCTATGGTTTACCAAATGGTAGAGGATAATAAAGGATTTGCCGATAATGAAAATGAATTATCGGGTCTGACACAAGAGAGTATAAAGTTCATTTCCGATGAAGAATTAAAAAAGATTGGAGAAGCCCTGCTCCAAGAGATAGATTCATTGAAGAAACACTATAATGAAGATAAGGGGAATAACTTTTTTGAAAGGTTTCATGCTGCGATTTCTGGTGAAAAAAAGGAGATAGAAGAAAAGCTCAAGAGGCAAATGGAGCCGCTCCTTAAATCAATGCAGGCAGCGAGCAAGATTAGTAGCAGTGTCAAAATAAGCCCGTCAATTCAGTCCTTGTTTAATACAATTAATACTATAAACAGAAGCCTGCCTGACTTCAGCATCTTGGATAAAAGTTTAAAGACTGCTGCACAAATTAACAATCTGGGAATAGAAGAGCCAAAACTTTTAAATCCTAAAGACATTATGAAAGACATTGTGATTGAGCATCCGAGTGTAAGGACGAATAAGTTACTGCAGGAAGTAAGCAGAGAGCTTCAGGAATTAAATCAACGTGAAGACTTCCATTTTGAAAAAAGTATCGAAATCAATAAAAAGATTGCCGATGTTCTATTTGATCAATATCAAGCCCAGAAGAAAGCGGAAAAGGTCAACAGGATTACTCAGATTTTTGCGATACTGGCTTCGATTGCCTCAATCCTTGGTTTGTTTGGCATAGATAGGATCCAAAGGTGGATTATTAATATTTGGGTATGGATAAAACCTTAATAAATCTGATGGTTAAAGCTGTAGCAGCTACATAATAGGGAGATTGTGAATATGCCACTTTTTAAAATATCAAACGGTAAGGCAAAGAAATTAAGTCTCAAGAGCCTGCAAAAAGAAAAAGACCTGCAAAAATTTGTTGAAGAAAACTGCGATGAATTATTAGGCGTGCGGTTTATTGCCTCTGAATTTTCCACGGGGGAAAGGCACGGGGGAAGGATTGATACTTTAGGCATAGACAGCGGAGGTAACCCCACTATTATTGAATATAAAAAGACGGAAAATGACAATGTCATCAATCAGGGGCTGTTCTATCTCGACTGGCTGGTTGACCACAAAGGAGACTTTGAAGTGGCGGCCAGGAAAAAACTTGGCAATGATATCGAGATCAACTGGGGCAGCCCCAGGCTGATTCTGATTGCCCAGAATTACAACAAATACGACAAGTATGCCGTGAATAGGATCGGGGAAAATATCAGTCTCTATAAATACTATTTCTACGAAGAGGATATGTTCTACCTTGAAAACGTATTCACATCGGAACAAATCAGCAGTCCGAATCAAGTTTCTTTCAGAGAAACTGCAAATGAAAACCAGGTCAAACAATATACCCTTGAAGACCATTATGCCAAAGGATCTGAGAAGACGGTGGAAATCTTTAAAGAACTGCGGGAGCAAATCCTGAAAATCGATGACTCTATCAACGAAAAGGTTACCAAAGTCTATGTAGCTTATACAACCACGCGCAATTTTGCCGAAGTGCAAATTTCGAAAAGTTCTCTCACAGTTTACCTTTTGCCAGTGGAGATTTTAAATGACCCGCAGAACAAGGTGGAGAAAGTTCCCGATAGCTACAACTTCAGCCTCAATCGGAGGATTAAAGTTGAGAATATTGATGAGGTGGAGTATGTATTGGGGATAATCAAGCAGTGTTATGAAGAAACTTTGTGATTCACAAATATGTTTATGGTTAACAACAAAACAAAAAGTGTTCTACGCAACTATCGGCTACGGTAGTTGCTTTTTTTATTCTATCTACCTTTTTATCTACAGAATCTGTTTCTAAAAAAACTAACCATAGGGATAGGGTAAAATTTGAGTTTGAGCCCCTTAATGTTCTAAAATGATAACGAAATTCCACAGGAGGGAGGGATTTGTATAGAATGGGAAAAATTCAGCGCCTTCAAAATCAACTTTATCCATTTAAAGAAATCTGCTTTCCTGCCAATCCTTTTGAAGTTTCAGCTTTAGCTAAAGCCGCGGCAGGCAGAATAAAAACCTACACGGGAATGATTACACCAGAACATTACGAACAGCTAAAAACTGCCGCCACGGTTCTGCTTGCCCCCATGACGACTGACAAGCCCGTGGTTGTGCCCATGGAAACGGGACTCGGCAAGTCGACAATGATTGAAGAGTTTTTAAGATTAAAGCTAAATATGGACGATGATTTCGGGGCAATTATCGTCAAGGAAAGAATCGAGGATATTTTAGCCCTCGAAACAAAGCTGGACGGGAAAGCCAAAGCTGTTTACAGCTTTTACCCTGATTACTGCCTGAAAGGTTACAAAGAATACCAGCGGGTAGCCTGTAGAATTTGCAGGGCTGACTGTAGGATAAAGAATGCCGTTATCGAGCAAAGAAATTATCCTGTCCTTTTAATGAGCAGTGAGAGATTCCGCTTGGAAATGCTTTACGGACGGCATCTCAAAGATTTTATGACATTCTACGATGAAGAAGGTATTGAGCACAAGCGAAGCATTCTCATCATTGACGAAAAGCCGCCCTTGGCCATTAACAGACCTATAACGAGAAATGATATAAGGAAAGTGTATGAAGCTATACGAAACATTCAAGCAGGTACGGAACTATATGATGAAGCCCAATGCCTTGTGAGCCACTTGAAAAAGCTCAACACCTTATTAAACGACCTGGATTTTACCAGTCCCTTTTTGCCAGCATTTGAGCCAGGCTTTAAGTTATCCGACAAGCTCAAGCACTTTTTTGAAGCCGTATATACGGAAAACGATATCGAAATACTCGAGCATATTGCCAGCATTGTCAGAAAAGGGGGCATTCTCCGTGCAGAGAAAACGAAAATCGGCCTGGAAGCTCAAGCTATTACAACGGACTACATTGAATTTGCTAAACTGGACGGTTTAAAAACGGTTATCTTCGACGGCACGGCAAAATATGACGCAGAGTATAAAGACGGGCGGTTTGCAATATTAGATTTACCTGATATTCGAAGCTACGATAATCTTACCGTTTACAACTGCCCTATCAATATGAGCCGTACAAATATTTTCAGCAAAAAAAGCAGTGAACGGTTCGATTTTCAGAAGCTGTTTCAGGATTTGGAAGGTATCAGGGGAGAAGAAGTGTTTGTCTTAACATACCAGAAGCTCGTCAACACCGTCAAAAAAGATATGGGGAATACCAGGTTTAATGAAAACAATCATATTTACCTTGACCATTTTAACAACATCAAAGGCAAAAACCTTTATGCTGACTGTACGGTTATGCTAAATATTGGCATTAACTATAAGGGAGATGCCTATTACCTTGCCAAGGCTATATCCCTCGGCGAAGAGCCAGGGTTTAGCGATATAAACGATAGAGAATACAGAACAGTAATGCTTACTGAAAGGATGAAACGGATCATTGAAAGCGACCTGTTTGCCGAAATGATCCAAAATTTCTCCAGGACGGCACTGCGGAAATCTACAGGTGAGCAAGTTCAGATTTACAGCTTCATTAGCGATTCTGGACTGCTTAATCTGTTAAAAACATATTTTACTAATGCTGCCTTCGAAACATGGTATCCCGAAAAGTTTTATAAACATTACCTGATGCACGGCAGTGAACATGACCAAAAACTGTTAAAGTTAGGCGATATTCTCCAAATCCAGTTTTCCAAGAAAAGCGTTCTAACAAAAAAAGAGATTCGTGAGGCACTGGGGTATATTGACCAGGACACGCTCGCGAACCATTTAAAAGTAGACTATATAAGAGATATACTGCGCAAGTTGAAAATCGAAGACAAATATCATTCCCTGAAAAAAGCAAGTTAAATACCTGATTAACATGTGATTATACCATAAAAGGAGTGTGGTGCGGATGATAATTTACCTCGACAAGGATTGCCTTGAGCGTTACAATAAAGCAAATTGCGATGCAATTAGCATGATTCCATCGGCTTTATATAACCTGGAAAATGCAGCAGCTTTCAAAGATTACACAATCAGGCATGTTGCAAGGAATGAGAATAGTGCTATTTCCATAAATGTACCAGATATTTGCTTTAATTTCGAGCGTTTTTTGAACGGGAAAACAGACGTTTCCGATGTTGTCAATTTTGCTCTTAAATTGTATTTACCTTTTTATTTAAGAGAACATAAAAAAGAGAGGATAAAAGAAGCTTTTGATGAAGCGTATTCAGCAAGGCTTTTTAAGGGGCTTAATGTAGAAATAGCGGATGAGGAAATTGATGAAGAAAGAAACAGGATCTATTATTATACCGATTGCCCTGACTGTGGAACAGAGCGCTTCTATTTCAGCCTTGATATGGATAGCAAAAATATATTTGTCGGCTGCCTAAACGGAGAATGTAACTTTTACAACCGCAATCGCGTCGATATCATAGGTTTCCTAATGAAACAACACAATAAAACCTTTGCCGAAGCAGTAGAATTTTTGGCCGAATTTTATGAGCAGGAGCCAGAAGAGGAGAACAAAAAATTTAGAAACACTCCTTTTTATACAAATATGTCTATTGAAGATTTTCAGGAATTCGGCTTCGATGAAGAGATTCTTTCTAAATGCTTTATTGTGACAGAAAGTAAATGGGAAAATCCTGTGGTCTACAAAAACGAAGGAGAAGAAGATGGTATATATGTAATAACGCATTGTATCATGGATGCAATGCGAATCAGAAAGCATAACAGTAAAGTTAATATTATAGCCGTGTACGGTAACAGCATTGGCGAAAAACAACTGGAAATTATTTGCGATTGTGTCCCGAAACAGAGCAAAATCATTCTCGCATTTGGCAACGATGTTTATTATTCTTGGCTTGAAAGAGAAATAGTGAAACTTCAACAAAGCGGGTATCAACAAATTGAAATTGCGGATATCCCACCGCAATATACGAGTTTTGCCGATATAATGTTCAACGATCCTGCAACCGAGAGGAAAGAAGTAAATCGGGCGTTAAATGTCTTTTGATAAGGGGAATAATACCCTTTATTTTTTTACATTTCTAAGAAGCGAAGAGGGAGCCTTGAAAAAAATTGATCATTAGTAGATGAAAGGGAAAAGTAAAAGTCGAACTTCTGCTTTAGCTGAAACAAAGCTCAAGCTCTAAGCTTTAGCAAGCTGAAGCCAGAACGGTATTAAGGGAACCTATCACCTAAGTTTTTTTATAAAGTTATAAGCATTTTTAGGAGATTGGTTTTATCCATCCCGTTTAAAGCTTAAGCTTGTTAGCTTGAGCTATCCGACTTAAAGGTATACCTTGCCTATTGGTTTTAATCAGAAGTTTCAGCTAAAGCTTATGCTTTTAGCTTGTGCTTAGATTGAGTTACCAAATCAAAGCAGAAGCTTGTTTTCAATCTATTCATTCCCTTATTCCATGTTTTGTGTGCTATAACAAAGAATTTGGAATTCATTTCTTGACTTTTATGAAAAACGTTTTTTATCATGATTTCGGGTGAGGGGTTATCTACAAGACGCTTTTTCTTGACATTAAAAATACCTCCTTCAAAATCTGATGCAGGAGCTTTTGAGGCTCCTGCAGTACATAGAGTGCAAAAACTCACAGCGCTTTTGAGTGCTGTTTTATATATATCTCATTTTTCTTTCCCTTTCTTTTAAAAGCAGATATATTGACTTGCCGCTATTGCTTTTGTGGTAGCGGCATACATATTATTTAGGGATTATGGGGGAAGGGTTGGTTGGATTAAGAAGGCAGTCTTTAAAATGCTACAATCGTCTACTCGGTTTACTGCATAAAATTGATTTTGCAAGAAGATGAAGGAAGGGAGTGTTAGAAGGCAATCTTTATTGCGTATGCGAGAAGACACAAAAAACTTTGGGGAAAATTTTATTATTTTTACGCTGGCCTTTAAAATGTATTTTCCCTCGTAGATTGAAGAATTTTGCTATATAATACGATTGGGAGGATAATTATGGGTAAAATTGTTAACCTTAAAGATTTTAAATTATCGAAAATAAAGAATGTTAAAAGTGAAAAAACTGATAATAAAATGTTTTTTACCATGCAATTGTATTCGGACGAAATCGGTGCGTTATACAGGCTAACAGAAACTTGGCTCCACAAGGTTGCTAATTCCCTTGAAGAAATTGTTCTTGACGCATTAAAAAGCGTGTTGGAAGATATGTTGAAGGATCTTGATTATGAAGCCGATTATTTCATCGAAACTCATATTTACGAAATCGATCCGCTTATAAAATATATCGAAAAGGGAATAGACGATCCGCAGACTGATAAAAAAGAAAAAATAATTCTGGCCAATGTTTTTGATCGGCTTAAAGAAACAAAAAAGCTTAATGAATACGAACTTTTTAAGGCAAGTTTTCTCACTGAACATCAGCGATATCTCATTATGCTTGATGATTGGGATAAAAAGAAGAATTAAAAAATAAAACGAAACGGGGAACTTTCTCCCCGTTTTATATATTTGCTCGCTTAATAGCGATAGAAGCTCGTATGAATTATTTTTGGCCTATCCATTTTTACGTCATATGCGCTATAATGGATTCATCATATCGATTGGAGGGGTAAATCATATGACAAATGTTGAAAATAAAGAAAAGTATAACGCTGAGGAAGTGCTGCAGCAAATAATCTATCTTGCGCATCATGAGCACGACATGGCGGAGTTTGGAATAAACGTGGCGGGTGTTCTTTTCGAACATGGTTGTATAAATGAAGCGATCTATGAGGTGCTAGTCGGGAAATGAGGATATTCAACTCCTGCATGTAGGAAATAGGATTTTTTTACATGTTTTATATATCTTCTTCACGATAAAACCGCAGGTTTTAATTTGGCCTGCGGTTATTTTGTTTGCCTTAGTTTAATTTTTCCACTGCAGCAGCTTTATCTGACCGCGAAACCCGAACATAAAAGTCCATTGTCATTTGTAAACTTGAATGACCTGCCAGCTTAGAAATGATAGGTATAGGCACATTTTCAGACATCAGACGGGTACAAAACGTATGGCGAAGCACATGAGCGGAAATATTCTCAATACCAGCGATACGACAATATTTTTTTAATATTTTATCTATTGATTCTCGCCGTAAGGGGCCTCTCTGGCCGACAAAAAGTTTTTCACAAGCAGAATTTCGGGCTAAAAGGTATTCTTGCAATGCTTTCCTTGCAGAAGCGTTGAGCGGTACTTCTCGATATTTTTCGCCTTTCCCTTGTCTAACTATTATGTAAGAGTAGGTTTGACTACCGTTGCGTTTTGTAAGGATAACATCATCTACTGTCAAATTAATTAACTCGCTTACTCTGACTCCTGTGTTCGATAAAACTTCAATAATAGCGATATCCCTTTTGTTCCCATTCGAATATATTGCACGTTTGAGCCTGTTCAGGGAATTTCGGTCAACTGTCTGGATTTCTCTATCATGCATATCTGAAAGCGAAATACCGCATATCTCTGTTTCAGCCCCACTGCCGACTTGTATAAGGAATTGGTTGAAGCACTTGAGTGAAGCCATTTTCCGATTAATAGTTGTCGGCTTTTGTTTCAAAACGTTTAAAAGATAGTTGCGGTATTCACGGACATCTTGTTCAAACAGCCGCCCGTCAAAAGGTTTCCCGTATGTTTGCCAAAACCATTGTAAAAATTCTTGAATGTCTGTGCAATAGCTTGCAACCGTATTCTGACTTTTTCCCGCTTGTTTTAAAACCTCCTCGAACTTCTTTATCCAATCCACAATAATCCCCTCCCATATTAGCAGATTGGAATGGCTACATAATCTGGCCTCATAACCTATTATTATGTAGCGAGTTTTGCGTTTTTAAAAACGAAATTTGCTATTGTTTCGTTTTTAAAAACAGAAATAAGCAATGAAAATCTCGCCACATAATATTTTTGATTAATTTTTCCCGCCTAATGCATCCTTGTATGCTTCCTCTAAGATATCGTTTAAGTTTTCAATAATTTGAGATACAGCTTGACGATGTTCAGTCAAGACCTGTCTGGTGATATATTTGTCCTTCTCTTTCAGTTCTGCAAGTGTATTAAAATAAACAACTATATCGCTGATGGTTTTTAGCAGTAGTTGCAATTCTGATTCTGTTACTCTCTGGTCATTATATTTTCCGATAGAAGCAGACAGATTTTCCACCAAAAAATACATTTGGGACGGGTCGCCTATCTTTGACCACTCGAACTCTTTTAAAAATTCACTCTGTATATTGGCTTCTTCTACAAGCTGCGGTTCCCGTATATTAGTACGCCCAAGCAAAAAGTCAAGTGAAACCTGAAAATAATCTGCAATTTTTACGAGGCTTTCAATGGAAGGTTCAGCACGGTTTTTCTCATATTTAGTCCATGCTGCATCTGAAACCCCGATAATTTCTCCAATTTCTCGCATTGTAAGTCCTTGCTCTTTGCGAAGCATTTTGAGTCTTTCACCGATCATTTGCTATCAACTCCCTTCGAAAAGAGTATATCACAAAAATTATCGGCAAAAAAGTTAATAAAAAAATAAACAGTAAAAATTGCATACTAACATTTTAGTTGTTATAATAAAAATGTCTAAAAAGTTAGTAAAGGGGGTGGGATGTATGAGTAATGCCAATTATGATACAGCAAAAATTAGGCTAGAACGTGCCAGACAGGGAAAAAGTATTGTACAGCTGGCAGCGGAAACGAATTTGAGCCAAAAAACGCTGATGAGAATAGAACATAATAAAGTAATACCGCGGCCGCAGACAATTGGAAAAATTGCTGCGGCCTTAGGGAAAGACATACGAGACTTTATACTTTCTGAAAAAGCTTAGTTTTAGTTTATAGGTCTATGTTTAAAAATATATTTAAATTTGTGTTTAGATTTAAAAAAATTTAAGAAAGGATGATGTATATGAAAAATGTAATTATAAAAAACGAAAATGATATCCAAATAAACGTTAATCCGATACTTTATGAAGCTGTCCGAAATTATGTTTCCTCTGTTTTATATCCATTAGAGTCTTTCTACGAGGATGAAGAAACTTTTACTGAAGAAGAAAAAAGTATGTATATTGAAAATAAAATACGTGACATGGTTTTTTCTCTTGTAAGATTGTTTGATTTGACAAGAAAAGAACTCGAAGGATATTTCACGGAAGAAGAAGCGCTTTTCTTAGTTCGTATCTTTTACAACAATTTATATCATGTTAGTGAGGGTATTGATCCCAAAATAATAATTAACTTAATGATTGATGATAGTTTAAAGTATGAATCTACTTCTTTTACAGATGAAGATTTTGGAATCGCTAAAACGTTAAAAGAGAAGATTCAAAATTTAACAGCTTTTCAAGCTTATACGGCAATAATGTTAGCTTGTTCGTTAAAAAACAAAGATAATTTCACAATTGAGGATGTGAGACAAGCTTTCATGGCTGCGTAAAAAGCTTCAATATCTTTGCTGGGAAACCTTCGATTGGTAGTAAAAGCTGGTCAACGGAGGTTTTCCAGCAATTTTCATTGCAATCCCTGTATATCGTGTTTGTAGGGGTGATGAAAATTGGGAAATACAATACCGAATGGTCGGCAGAAAAATATAAAAGGTTTTTAAAAGAAGGCCGCGGGCAAGGAGAAGGTAGAGACTACAAGCCCTGGCTGACCGTTCAGGATTTCCCGTCAAAGGGCCGCTGCCACAGAATCTTTGGTTGGAAGACAGGACGGATTCATCATCTTTTTACGGATAGCGAGGCTAGGTTTTTCTATTTACTCGAATGGGAAGATGCAGTTCTTGATATTCGGGAACATTTCCCGCTGTTGGATTTTGACGAGTGGGTACAAGATATAGATGACTTACGGTTTGATTTGTTTACCGATAGGAAATCAGGAGCAAGATATGTTATTTCAACCTCGTTTCTAATCACGGTTAAAACTCAAGACCTCAAGGTTAGGTATATGGCAAGAAGCCTGAAAGCAGCAAGTGAGCTGGAAAAGAAAATAAGTCTTGAACGGCTTGAAATAGAGAGGCGCTATTGGCAGGCAAGGGATATCGATTGGGGAATCTTAACCAATAAAGATATACCTGTAGCAAAAGCGAAAAATATTGAATGGGTGCATTCGGCACGTTATGCTTATGCTGATGCAGGGCTGACTGAGAGTGACTTGGCTGAGCTGGGGGAGGCCTTTTTGCACAGGCTCTCCCAAAGCTCCGAGTCAATCCGCAGGACAGCACTGGAATTTGATAAAGATTATGGACTTGATCCAGGTACTGGGATGTTCCTGTTCAGACATCTCATTGCGGTTAAAAGAATTAAGGTGAACATGGACGAGCCGATTGACCTCAATTGCCCAGCTTATAGCGTTAAAATACCTGATGTCGCCGCAAGAAAGGGGGGAATAGGTTATGCTGGCGGTTAATATGCTTGTTAAATGGAAAAATGATGAGGAAACAAGTATTGAAAGGATCTTGTGGCTGGATCGACAATCCGATCTGGCTTTTGTAATTGACGTAGAAGCAAATGACTTTCCTTTTGCAGTAACGATTAGTGAGATTGAAGAAGGTATAAGCGAAGGGTTTGCAACTGTATTACACGACGATCCTTATTTACGTGTCGTAGATGAGGACAAGCTGTCGGAAAAGGAACGGCAGGTACGGGATAAAGCGTGGGAGCTTATCGGCGGGATCGTTACCCTCGAACCTCACATCTATTATAGAAAAGAGCGGGCTAAATACATCAAGGCTATTGCCGACAAGAGCGGCGTTTCTTCTAAAACGATCGGAAACTATCTCAAAAAGTACTGGCGGAACGGGAAGACAAAAAATGCCCTGCTCCCATCATTTTATTTATGCGGTGGCAAAGGAAAAGAGAAAAGGATAGGCAGTGCCAAAAGGGGCAGGCCCAGGCAGCACGTTGAGATTATAGGCGAGGGTATAAACGTGGATGACGACATTAAGAGGATATTCCGTAACGCCATCAACAAGTTTTACTACTCTTCTACCAAGCATTCCCTGCGGCTAACTTATGAATTAATGCGCAAAGAGTATTTTACTGAAGGATTTAAAATAGAAAACAATGTTAAAGTTCCAATATTGAAGCCTGCGTCGGAGATCCCAACTTTCTGGCAGTTCCGCTACTGGTTTGAAAAAGAACGAAATATAAAAAAAGAAATCTCCACACGTTTCAGCCCTAAAAAATATGAGCATGAGTACAGGCCAGTTTTAGGAAATTCCACTGCGGAAGCGATGGGTCCAGGCTCCATCTTTCAGGTGGATGCAACGTTGGCGGATGTGTATCTTGTTTCAAGGTACAACCGTAATTGGATTATCGGGCGTCCAATAATTTACGCGGTTATTGATGTCTTCAGCCGAATGGTTGCAGGAATTTACATCGGATTGGAGGGGCCTTCGTGGAACGGAGCAATGATGGCGATTGCGAATGCAGCAGGAGACAAGGTTGCATTCTGTAAGGAATACGGAATTGAAATAACCGAAGAGGACTGGCCAGTGCACCATCTTCCTGAAGCTATCCTTGCCGACCGTGGGGAACTGGAGGGCAAAAACGCCGAAAACCTTGTAAACGGCCTGCATGTGAAAATAATGAATACACCACCATACCGTTGCGATTGGAAGGGAATTATTGAGCAATACTTCAGGACAGTAAATTTGCAGTATAAATCTATTACCCCTGGTACCGTTGATCCTGATGGGAGGGAAAGAGGAGACAGGGACTACAGACTAGATGCTAAACTCGATATTTACCAGTTTACGCAAATTATTATCAAGTGTGTACTTTACCACAACAACCAGCATTATTTGAAAAGCTACAACCGTGAAGAGATGATGGTTGCCGACGATGTAGAGTGTATACCGCGGGAGATTTGGAACTGGGGAATAGAAAACCGTGCGGGGAAGCTGCGGAGCATCCCAGAGGATATTGTGAAGCTCCATCTGATGCCCAGTGATACAGCCACGGTTACACCGAGGGGTATAAGGTTTAAGAACCTTTACTACTGCTCGCCGCTCATGCTGAAGGAGAGATGGACGGAGAAGGCCAGAATGAACGGGACCTGGAAGGTGGAGGTATGTTTCGACCCGCGGAATATGAACTATATTTACATAAAGGATGCTGACGGTATCAATTTTGAAAAATGTTACCTGCTTGATCACCAGGTGAGGTACAAAGATAAAACCTTTGATGAGATTCAAAACCTCCTGGCTGCAGAAAGGCTTAAGCAGAAAAAATCAGCCGACAGCGAAGCTCAGGCAAAAGCGGAGCTGATTACCGAAATTCAGCATATAGTGCAGGAAGCCCAAAAGGCTGCGGCGGCAACAAGGGACGACGGAGAAAGTGATGCGAAAAAGAAAAGAAGCATTAGGGCAAACCGTCAGGCGGAAAAGCTTGCCAATCGGGAGAAGGAAGCTTTTGAATTGAAGAAAGAAACCCCGAAAGGCCTGGCTCCCGTTGTCATGCTTGGAGGCAATCAAGAGTCACTGGGGGAAGAGGGAGGGCAGCTGGATTTATTGCGGAGGAAACAGAAGGAGGCCCTTCGGAAAAAGGATGGATAAAATGAAAATACCATACGGCACGGTGGCTGTCCTTGCGGAATATAAAGAACAGGTTATTAACGAATACAGCGGGAATCCCTTTATCGAAGCCCTTCCCCCGATTTTAAGTGCTGAAGAGGCGGCTGAAAGGCTTTCCTTTTACCCGATATATCATCCCCAGGAGCGAAACCTCGAAAGCCATTACCGCATTCATATGGTCCAGCGGCTCTTCCAGCTTTTTCAGCCCCTTCCCGTTCACCTTGATCTGGAAAGCAGAATCTCAAGGTTGCTGCGGCAGGGCTACCTTGCCCGCAACCCTTTAAAACCTCAATTTACCAAGAACCTGCAGGAATCAGATAAGATTATCCAGGGAGTTAATGGAGTATTAGAAAACAATGAATTATTTAGGACTACTGCTTCAGGTTTTAGTATCGTAGGTGTAAGCGGTATGGGCAAAAGCACGGCGGTAAACCAGATCCTGCGCATGTATCCACAAATAATCGTTCATTCGCGCTATAAGGAAAGCAAATTGAGCATGTATCAATTAGTTTGGCTCAAGCTTGATTGCCCGTTCGATGGCTCTATAAAAGGCTTGTGTATTGAATTTTTTAACAAAGTGGACGGCCTGTTGGGAACAGATTATTATAAAAAATTTGCTAATGGAAGATATAGCGTTGATAATATGATAACGGCTATCTGCAAGATCGCTCAGAATATTGGCCTTGGTCTGCTTGTGGTGGATGAGATTCAGCATTTAAATGAAGCCAAAAGCGGCGGGGACCAGCGTATGCTCAACTTTTTTGTCAGCCTGGTCAATATGCTTGGCTTACCCATAGTTCTGATCGGTACCCCCAAAGCTTTAAGTGTGTTGCAATCCCAATTCAGGCAGGCGCGGCGGGGCAGCGGCCAGGGGGATATGATCTGGGAAAGGTTAAACAAGGACGATACATGGCAGCTCCTTATAGATGCCCTTTGGGGCTACCAGTGGACCAGGAAAGAAACTCCGCTTACCGATGAAATCAATGAAATGCTCTATGAAGAGAGCCAGGGGATTACCGATATTGCTGTTAAGCTCTATGCTATGTCACAAATTAAAGCAATCATCTCGGGGAAAGAAGAAATAACTCCTAACCTTATAAGGCAGGTGGCAAAAGAGAATTTCCAGCTGGTTCAGCCCATGCTGCAGGCTCTGAAAAAAGGAAGCTTAAGGGAGATTGCCAAATATGACGATATTTGTACCGTAAATGTTGACTTTGCAGGTTTTCTGAACAGGAGTAAACAAACTGTAGAGACAGAAATGCGGCTCAAAGCACTGCAAAAGAAAAGACAGCAGGAAGAGAAAAAAGCATTCCTTTCAATTAAGGAACAGGCGATTATAAAGCTGCTGGAGCTAAATATCGAAGCGAAGAAAGCCCAAAAAGCGGTCGAACAGGTTATGGAAGCAGAGGGAGAAAAGATCGATGTTTCGGAGCTGGTGGTAAAGGCTATCCAGCTACTCTCTTCTCCTTCAGAAAAAACGAATCGAAAATCCAGGCGTACTGCCAGGAAGATGGATGAAAACGATATCCGTTTCATTGTCGAAGAAGGTAGGAAGAAGCAGATGACGGCGTATGAGGTATTAAAGGAAAAGGGGCTTATAAAAGGCATTGACAATGCTTTATTTCAAGCGGGGTGATCTGGATGATGCCGTTCTTCCCCATTCCTTACCCCGATGAACTGCTTTACAGCGTCCTGGCACGCTACCACCTACGGAGCGGAAATATGAGCTTTAAAGCCACCATAGAAGATGTTTTCGGCACTAAAAACGCTACGGCTGTGATGGAACTTCCGTCAAATCTTAATGCTTTAATAAACAACCTGCCGCTTAACACTGAATACACAGCGGATTACTTTATAGACAACCATACCCTTTTCCCATTTTATACAGCTTTTCTGCCGCCTAAGAGGAGCCAGTGGGTTAGGAATAACATGATGAAACGAAACGGAAAAGGAATTTACGGCAAGACGGGTATCATGGCAAGCAGCGTTGTATCAAACCAGTTTTTTAAGTTTTGCCCATTATGTAATGAAGAAGATAAGGAACGGTATGGAGAACTTTACTGGCACCGTATCCACCAGATCCCTGGAGTGCTGGTTTGTCCTAAACACCAAGTAATGCTTTGCGACAGCCAAGCGCCAATCAAGGGCTACAACAAACATCAGTATGTTGCTGCCAGCGAGGAAAATTGTATAAAGCAAGACATTGCAGTTGCATACTCGGATAAGACTGTGTTGCATTTGATTGAACTGGCAAAAGATGTTGAGATTTTACTTAACAGCCATTTCGAACGGCGCCCCACGGAATGGTTTCATGAGCAGTATCGAGCGAAGTTAATAGAGCGAGGCTTTGCTACTGTTAACGGCAATGTGATGCAGAAAAAGCTGACCGAGGAATTTGTACGATTTTACGGGGAGGAATTTTTGAGCTTTGTCCAGTCGAGTATTGAAATCGACAGTAATAGTAATTGGTTAACGAATATGGTAAGAGGGAGAAACAGGGCAAGCCATCCTATAAGGCATCTGCTTTTTGCAAGGTTCCTGGGCATAACCGTCCCCGATTTGTTTTACAGGCAGTTAACTTATAAACCCTTCGGAGACGGTCCCTGGCCGTGCCTTAATCCTGTGACCGAACATTACCTTAAGCCCGTGGTAAAGCAATTAAGAATCTCTTACAGTAACGATACAAAAAAGCCCGTAGGAACATTTTCCTGTGACTGCGGGTTTGTATATGTAAGGACAGGTCCTGATGTTGCTGAAGAATCTCGGTATAAGATCGGGAGGATTAAGCAATTCGGGCATGTGTGGGAGGCGAAACTTAAGGACCTTGTCGAAAAGAAATTGAGCCTGAGGCAGACAGCGAAGCTGATGGGGGCAGATCCTAATACGGTAAAAAAATATGCTGCAAAGCTAGGGCTTGAGACCTATTGGGAGAAAAGAAGTAACCGAGAGCTTATTCAAGCTAAAGGGAGCAGCATTACGATTTTCGATAAGAGGGATTATTACCGAGGAGAATGGCTTAAGTTAATGAATCATTACCCAGATAAAAGCAAAACAGAGCTGCGGCAGCTAAACAAAGCAGTTTACGCTTGGCTATACCGAAATGATAGAGAATGGCTCCAGCTTAATTCGCCAGAACCAAGATATACATACAAAAATACACGTGTTGATTGGGACAAAAGGGATAAGGAAATATTAGCCAAAATAAAAGTAGTAGTCAAGGAAATGCTGAACTCTACCGAAAAACCTGAAAGAATTACTGTAAGCCTAATCGGCAGTAAATTAGGTATAAGGGGACTCCTTGAAAAACATTTGGACAAATTGCCCCTTACAAAGGGCTATCTTGATTCGGTGAAGGAAAGCAGGAGGGACTTCCAGTTGAGAAGGATAAAGTGGGCTGTTAGGGAGCTGGAGCAAGAGGGACAAGAATTGAAACTATGGAAGGTCTTAAGAAAGGCTGGAATTCGAAAAGAATATATCAGAGAATTAGAGAATAAAGTGCTTGAAATAATCAAGAAGTATTGAAAAATAATTTTATAGGAAAGCCATTTTATTAAAGAAAGTTCAAATAAGAACTTACAAAAGATTTATATGAATAAGATGGCGATTATTGTATGTAAAATATTTTATTCCTAAAATTTGTCGGTCAATTTGGAAAAATAATGTATAATAATAAGTAGAGGTAAAAATTATTATTAAGGAGGTAGCAGTATGGCTAATATACAAAAGTATTTTGAAGAGTTTCATGAGGCCATAAGACTTTCAGATACTGATGAGAATGAGGAACTACGTGAAAAAAGAGATATTATACTCAACAGGTTAAAAGAAAAAAAAGCCGATGATGTACCAAGTTATACTTCCTTTAATCAAGGTAGCTATGCAATGGGGACAGGGGTTAAACCTATAGATGGAGAATATGATATTGATGTAGGGATTCGTTTTGATATATCTAAAGATGATTACCCTGATCCAGTTGAAGTTAAAAAGTGGGTATACGATGCTTTGCAAGATCATACAAGCGAAGTAAAAATGAGGAGACCGTGTGTAACTGTTACATATTTTAAAGACGGAGAACCAGAGTTTCATGTAGATTTAGCAATATATGCTGCAAATAATGACGATGGGAAACTATATTTAGCGAAAGGAAAACTATATTCTGATAATGAACATAAATGTTGGGAAGTTTCAGACCCTTTAGGATTGATAGAGAAGATTCGAAATAAATACGAAGATGCAGATGATAGAAAACAATTTAGGCGTATAATTAGATATCTTAAAAGATGGAAAGATGTGAATTTTACTACAGATGGAAATGCGGCACCAACTGGAATCGGCTTAACAATAGCAGCATACAATTTTCTTACAATTTCCAAACAGTATGATTTTGCAACAGGAAAATATAAGTATAACGATCTAAGCGCTCTTAAAAATTTAGTGCAGAGCACATTAAGCAGTTTTAGACCAGAATATAATCAAGAAGAAGAAAAATGGGTAGAAAGATTACATATAAATTTACCCACTGAGCCATATAATGATTTATTTGAAAAAATGTCTGATAATCAGATGGCAGATTTTAAAGTGAAACTGGAGGAATTAAAGGAAGCATTAAACGATGCAGAAAGTGAACCAGATACACATAAAGCTTGTAAAATTTTAGAAGGTGTATTTGGAAAGGATTTTCCTGTACCGCCTAAAGATGAGACTGGACAAAAGAAAAACCTTGCATTTTTTGGGACAAGTGCATCTGCTCAAAGAGGGTTATAAATGCTAAAGGTTATCGAGGAGTATATTAAAAAATCTTTGCCCTATTACAACGAGGTTAGGGTATTAGATAAAAGTGAATATCCCAAGTACGGAAACTATAATTTTTCACTTGTTCTGGAAGGAAAAGTTTTATTGGATGGGCAAGCTGTTACTATTCAGATTGCCCTTGACGAGCATTTTCCTTTACATAAACCTTTGTTCTTTTTAAAGCCATATGATGCATTGGGTTTTATACCTCACGTGGATATTAGTGGGTTTATATGTTATATACGTGATGAAGGCATAATAATTGATACAGATAATCCTTTAGCCATTATTGAAGAATCTTTTGAGAGGGTAATAAAAACTTTAACCGATGGCAAAAGCGGAGCAAATTATAAGGACATTCAAGAAGAATTCGAGGCTTATTGGGATAATCTTAAAAATGTTAGTTTTATTGAATCGAATGTGGAACTTACAAGTAATGTAAAAGTAGTAAGGGTTGCAGCATTTGAAAACTATCCTCGGTGGTTTGTAGGTGATAGTGCCCAAGAAATTATGAATTATTGCTATAAGTATATAGGAAGAACCCGAATGGGTAAACCTACTTTTACTGATGCACTCTATATTCCTTTAAGAGATGGCACTATTCTAAATCCACCACATTATGGGGATTTTTGGACAGTAAAACAATTTAGAAATCTTATATATAGAAATATAACAAGTTCTAATAAGAGAGTTCTTGAAAAGATAGTAAAACGGAAAATAAGGCATGATGAGGTATTAATTGTTTTAGTCAGCATTCCTCTTTCTAATGGGAATAAATCTTTGATTGGTGTAAAATATTCTGAGTTTATTCCTATTGAAATAAACAAAAACAGAAGGACGAAAGAGTTTTCACACCCCTTATACAGAACAGACGCGAAATGTAAGTTTGCCCCATTAAGTGTCATAAGGCATGATAGAGATTATATTATACCGAGAGGTGGCGGAAATAGTTTATTAAAAGAAAAAAAAGTTGTATTGATAGGGTGCGGGTCTATTGGTGGATATGTTGCTGTTGAGTTAGCAAAAGCGGGAGTTCAAAATATAACCTTAATAGATCAGGATTGTTTAATGCAAGAGAATGTTTACAGGCATATTTTGGGTACTGATAGCTTGATAATTGAGAGTTATAAAAACGGCAAAGAGGCGGGAGTACCAAATAATCCGAAAATTATTGGATTAAAAAATGAAATAGAGAGAAAACTTCCTTATACTAATATTGATGTTTTATCAGGGTATATCGATAAAATTGAAAATATAATTTCAAATAATTCTATAGATTTCAAACAATTCGATTTGGTAATTGTTGCAATAGGTAACCCTACAATTGAATTATATTTAAATGAATTCTTTCATAAGAACGAAAACATGCCTCCAGTTATTTTTACTTGGGTAGAGGCATATGGTATTGGTGGCCATGCACTCCTTACAAATAATAATGGCAAAAGTGGATGCCTAAAATGTCTGTATACAGATCCGTTTGATGAAAAAGCCACTTTGTATAATAGAGCGTCCTTTGCTGCAGCAGGACAGACTTTTACTAAGCAGGTTTCTGGGTGTAGCAGTGTCTACATGCCATATGGTTCGCTTGATTCTATGCAGACAGCAATTCTTGCCACAAGGCTTGCTATTGATACGCTAAGTGGTAAGGAAAAAGATAACCCTATATTATCATGGAAAGGTAATGCCGATACATTTATAGCAAACGGATTTAAGCTATCTGCTCATTATTCAATTCCATATGAGCAGTTGTATGATATAAGGTATCTTTATAAAAATAAATCATGCAAGATCTGTGGACATCTTAAAGGATGATATAAAATATGCATAATGAAGCATTAATTTTTCAAAAAAGTGATGGAGGTAAGATTAAAATTGATACATATGTCCTCCGAAAGATTAACAAATATTTACAAACTGAGCAGAATAACTGTGAAGCTGGAGGCGTTTTATTAGGAAGATATATAATTGATTCAAATGATATCGTAGTAGATGATGTTACTATGCCTATGAAAAATGATATAAGACGTAGATTTTTCTTTCTAAGGAGAAAGAGCTTACATCAGGAAGTAGTGACAAAAAGGTGGCTTGAGAGTAATGGTACATGTAATTATTTAGGGGAATGGCATACACATCCTGAAGCAGTTCCCGCCCCATCATATGTAGATATAAAAGAGTGGAAAAAATTATTGAGGACTTCAATATTTGATTATGATTACTTATATTTTATGATCGCTGGAACAGAAAAAATAAGAGTGTGGGAAGGAAATAAATATACTATGGAAATAAGGCAGTTAAATGAAATATCAATTTTGGATGGTGAATAATTGTGAAATATAGATGGGTGCATCTGTCGGATATTCATTTTGCCTATAAGGATTATTATTCCAATAGGTTAAGAGAAGAACTATTTAAAAGACTGAAAGAAATTTCAAGACAGAATAAAGTAAACTTTTTATTCATTACAGGGGATGTAACTGATAAAAATGCAGATTATACCGATGATCTTTATAAGTTTATAGATAACCTATTAAACATATTGAGATTGGATGAGAATCACTTTTTCATAGTGCCTGGTAATCATGATTTGGAACGGTGTCAATCAAGGGAACTTATATTACAAGGTATAAAAGAAAAGAAAGATGACGATTTTGTATATAATTTAAAAGAAGATACGGTAAACATGTTAATTTCTTCTCAAAAGAAATACTTTGAACTTTATAAGAAACTAAAAAATGAAGATTATCCGATTGAAAAGATACACTTTATAAAAGAAGTTGATGGCGTTAATATTGTTCATCTAAATACTTCGTGGCTTTGCGGTGTAGATGGTGAAGAAGGTAATTTATTTATCGGAGCTGATAAACTTTATGATGTCTTAAAAATAGCGAGTATCAGCCCAGAAAGATTGAATATAGCTATAGGACATCATAGCTTTGATTGCTTACATAATAAAGAACAAGAACAAATAAGTAGTCTTTTTAGATCTTTTTATATAGATTTTTATTTAAGTGGTCACGTCCATCAATCATTAATTTACTATGATTATCATATTGATACTCATTTTTGTGTTTGCAGACAGATGAAATCAGACAGCTATGATTCAGGTGGATTAGCAATAGGAAATATCGATACAGAAAATGGAGACAACTATATTGAGTTTTATACATGGAAGCAAAAGGGGTATTGGGCCCCTGATACTGATATAGGTTCACAAGCATCGAATGGAGTATATAGAATAAATTCCCCTAAATTTCCATCGACAAAATTTAAAGAGAAACCTATAGTAGTTATACATAAAGCTATGAATACACCAGTAAATCAGGAAAAGCTACTTAATGATATGGGTTTCGGGAATGTACCAGTTTATCAATATCCTTTTGCCAATGTAGAAATAAACACGAAAGAGGAATGGATGGAACATAAAGAAAATACAGAGGGATTCATTAAAGGCATTATTTCACGATTAGAAAATAATATAGTGCATATATTCCCGTTATCGCAAATTCCTTTACTTATTTATATGGGATATTTGTTTCAAGATGATAATAACAATATTAAAATTTATCAGCTTGATGAAAATGGGGAGTGGGTATTGGATTCAAACGATGCGAATCCAATACCTTTGAAAAGTACTTTTATGAAAAACAACTATGAAAGCAAAAAACTTATTGCTATAATTGAGGTTAGTAGCAAGATTAATGATAGCGATATTAATATTTATGTAAATACAACAGAAAATTCAATATTACGATTTACAATAGATGAACCAGAGCGATTTAAAGTATTATATACAACTCAAGTTAAAGAGATTAAGAAGGAATTCAGAAGAGAAATGGAAAAATACATTAACGATTATGATGAAATTCATTTATTTTGTGCAGTGCCTGCTGCTTTGGCTATAGAAATTGGCAGATGTATACTCAAAAGTATGTGGCCGAAGGTCTTTTTATATAATTATAGAAGAAATAATACTCCAAGGTATGAACTTGCTTTTAATATAAATTAGATAAATTAGAGCCACTTTTTGTTTTACCATAGGTAAGGTTAAAGTATTGGCTTGCACCTTAAATCTTACCACTTTTTACCAAACCATGTATTTCTCATTTATTCCTCCCACCCATGCGAAAAAAGGGGTTCCAATAAGGAAGGAGTAAGGGAAAAGGATTAAGGATCAAGTCCATACAGAACAAGAAAGGGATAAGGGCAAAGCCTGGAAAAATTCAGGCACG
>Ga0208938_1000588_pt1 | contig 26349 bp, 19 predicted proteins | sample AD_UKC125_MetaG_FD_184434 | JGI IMG/M metagenome (GOLD analysis project Ga0208938, IMG submission 184434) | Active sludge microbial communities of municipal wastewater-treating anaerobic digesters from USA - AD_UKC125_MetaG (SPAdes) (version 2) | ecosystem: Engineered > Bioreactor > Anaerobic >...
CTTCGAAGGAAGTCTTCTGCAAAACGTTATCAATATCCTTGTAACCTATAAAGATTACATAAGAAGCCACAAAGACCTTTATGACACCTTCAGAGAGGTGGAATTTGTCGAAAAAGATTTGATCAGATATTACTATCAAAGAATCACTCACCTCATTGCTCAAGTTCTTCCAACAGATTTTTCAAAGCTTTACGACTTGGAGACTCTTGCTTTTGCCATATTGGGCAGTGTTTACTTTGTAGTGATAAAGAACCTAATCTGGGAAAATAAAGACGACATCGGCCAAGAATTGGAAACAGTAAAGATCTTTCTGGATAAGGGGATTGACATTGACGGGACCTTTACCCCATTCATAGTTCCCGAAATACCCGTTGAGAACCATGAGCCTCAATTTACTTCTCGCGGGGAACGGACAAAGTACCAACTACTTAAAGCCGGAGAAAAGTTGTTCGGGGAAAAAGGGTTCGAACAAACACAGCTCACAGAAATCACTTCTGAAGCAGGTGTTGGCCTAGGTACCTTTTATCTTTACTTTGAAAGCAAAACAGAACTCTTAGCAGAAATTGTCAGGCACGTAAACCACACGCTTAGGAAAGCCTCACGTATTTACCAGGACGGTCTAACCGACCGCAGAGCCATTGAAAACGTAGGTTTCCAGGCTTTCTACTACCTCTTCAAAAACATGGGGCCGGCATACCGCATAGTCAGAGAAGCAGAATTCGTCGAACGCAACATCGGTATTTGGTACTACACACGATTGGCCGAAGGTTACACAAAAGGTCTAATCCAAGGCATGGAGAATCAACAGATAAGGCCCATGGATCCTGAAGTTCTTGCTTACATTCTAATGGGAGTTTCTCACACAACTGGCATCAAATGGTTCGTCCTGGACGAATGCAAAGAAATAGATCATGGTTCGGTTCTCACTGTCCTTGAACTGGTCATGCATGGCCTCTCCGGCATGGAAAGGAAGGTAAGGGATGAATTACAAAGAAACCTATAACAGAAAACTGTTAGACATAGAAGGGGCTCTGTCTAAGATAAAATCTGGTGATTCTCTGGTTGTCGGAATGGCAGCAGCGGAGCCAGTCGGTTTGCTCTCAAATCTACACCTCATAAGAGACAAAGTTCAAGATGTCACAGTGGTTTCCTGTCTCCTGCTCATGGAGTACGAGTACTACAAGTACGTTGACAAACAGGACTCACCCTTCCGGTCAGAGACATGGTATTTGGGAAACTATGAAAGAGCCCTATTTAAAGAAGGCAAAGCCACTTACATTCCCAATAACCTCCACATGGCTGCAACTGACCGAATCCAAGCCAAAAAAGTGAACGTTTATTGTGGTTCTGCTACTCCCATGGACAGCAAAGGTTATATGTCCTTGTCTCTGGGGAACGTTTATGAAAAAGATATGTTAGAGCGTGCCGACACAGTCATACTCGAAATAAACGAAAACCTCCCTCGGACTCATGGAGACACTGTAGTTCACATCAATGACGTTGATTTCATATATGAGTACAACGCACCACTAATTGAAGTTCCTTCCGCTGAAGCTAGCGAAGTTGAGAAGAAAATCGGAGAATACATAGCAGACCTCATAGAAGATGGTTCCACCATTCAGCTGGGCATTGGCGGAATACCTAACGCTATTGCCCAGTTCTTAACTAGCAAGAAGGAGCTGGGCGTCCACACAGAGTTAATGACCGAAGGCGTGATAGATCTCATAGAAGCTGGCGTCATTACCAACTCACAAAAAACGTTGTGGAAAGACAAATGCATCGCCTGTTTTGTCATGGGAACGCAGCGACTGTACGACTTTGTAGATGACAACTTGGCTGTGGAAATACATCGCGGTCGCGTTGTAAACGACCCTTACGTAGTTGCACAGAATAAGAAGATGGTAAGCATTAACACAGCTCTAAGCGTGGACCTAACCGGACAAGTATGCTCAGAAGCTTTCGGCCCCCAGCAATACACGGGCACCGGGGGACAGTTGGACATGCATCGGGGAGCCATCATGTCAGAGGGCGGAAAGGCTATTATTGCCATGAGATCCAGTGTGAAAAACGATACCATATCAACCGTTGTCCCGACTTTAACTCAGGGAAGCTTTGTCACCATCCCAAGACATGATGTGGACTACATCATCACGGAGTACGGAGTAGCTCATTTAAGGGGTAAATCCCTAAGGGAAAGAACACTGGAAATGATCAGTATCGCGCATCCGAACTTTCGCGATTACCTGAAGACAGAAGCCGAAAAACTCGGCTTCATATAACAAGGAGGAAAAGCTCAATGAACGAAGTTTTCATAAGTATGCCGCTTCGAACGGCTATTGGCAAATTTGGAGGAAGCTTGAAAGATATACCGGCACCCGAGATTGCGGGCAAAGTGATAAATAAAATCCTTGAAGAAACAGAACTACCCCCTGATGCTTTTGATGATGTTGTACTTGGAAACGTCATACAAGCCGGGGAAAAAATGAATGCTGCACGACAAGCCGCCATTTACGGCGGTGTAAGCGACTCAGTACCAGCCATGGTGGTAAATAGAGTCTGTGGCTCCGGGTTGCAAGCAATAGTCACTGCAGCCATGGAAATACAGTCTGGTTACGCGTCATGCGTTCTTGCCGGTGGCATGGAAAACATGGATAAGGCACCTTACATCATGCCAAATGGCAGGTACGGCGCTCGTATGGGTGATACAACGCTTTACGACGCCATGCTCATGGACGGACTTAACGACGCCTTCACTGGAAAACACTCAGGTCTCATTACCGATGAGTATTTGGTCCCAAGATACGGAGTGACCAGAGAAGAACAAGATCAATTTGCATATGAAAGTCACATGAAAGCAGCAAAAGCCATACAAGAAGGCAAATTCTCCTCACAAATTGTCCCGATTCAAGTATCAAAAGACCTTACTTTTCAGGTAGACGAAAATGTGCGCCCTGATACCACATTAGAAAAACTTGCAAAACTAAGACCAGCTTTCAAAGAAGGTGGCACCATAACGGCAGGCAACGCACCGTCATTGAACTCTGGGGCAGCTGCCATGGTCTTGTCCACTGAAGAAGTTGCTAATAAGTTCAAATTACCAGTGTTCGGCAGGATACTGTCCTACGCCGTTTCCGCGGTGGACCCTAATTACTTCGGCATAGCACCCATACCTGCTGTAAAAAATGCATTAGAAAAAGCTTCTCTTTCCATTGACGATATTGACCTATTTGAAATAAACGAAGCCTTTGCAGCCATTGCCATCGTGGTACAAAGAGAGCTTGGTATTCCTGACGAAAAGCTCAACGTCAACGGCGGCGCAGTAGCTTTGGGCCATCCCATCGGCGCATCCGGTGCCATGCTTGTTACGAAAATACTTCATGAATTACGGCATCGCCAAGCCAAACTTGGCTGTGTTTCTCTTTGCATCGGTGGCGGACAAGGAATTGCCTTAATTGTAGAACGAGTTTAATCACCTCCTATGCTAAAGAAGTGGGGCTCTCAATGTCAGGGTCCCATTTCTTTATTAGGTTTTTGTAATTTCCCAATCAATGGAGATAAACAGGCTTTATTTTCTACATCGTAAATAACTTGGGAGCCCTACGCGTTTTTCCCATGGCGTGCCCCGTGTGAGAACTTGTAAAAACCATGGGAATAAACATTTTCGCAGTGTCTCTGGGTTTGGTAATAGGTCCGATATTTGTAGGGTTCCTAACAACTTACATGAGCTGGCGATGGCTGTTTTTTGTAGACGGCATTGCAGCCTTAACAGGAATCTTCCTCACACTTAGGTACATACCAAACTTCGAAGGCACACCTACAAAAATTGATTATCTGGGTGTGCTACTGTTTTCTTGTGTTTTCATCAACATTCTTACTGCTGGTAAGTCTGTCATCCAACTATGGATTTAACACACTCAGTCAAACACTCCTGCTTATTTCCATCTTGTCACTGTTGCCTCTTGCTGCCTTTGAAGTTTGACTTTCCTATGCACAACTAATGCGATTGACTGTTGACTGAATACCCCTGTGCTTTACGTCGCCTATGCCATATAATTATCTCAAAATGGATAATTCGGGGTGAGAACGGTGTTCAAAAAAACGGTGACTTGGGTATTAGTTTTCTTTCTTGCCTGCTCCGGCATGATCATGGCTAATGAATCAGATGAACCAGTTCCTGAAGAACCAACGATGACACCCAGGATAGAGATTGATGACAGCTTAACGTTTCCTAAAGGTGCCACTCTAAAGTTTTACGTGAGTGATGCTTGCCGTGGGAAAAACATCATCGGTGACTTTAACGGCGACTATGAAGCACTAAAAACTTACTACGTCAACGGTGCCCTAACTACAACAACTGTGCAAACAGGAGGAAATTACTTTGTCGACTGTTCTGACATAACACCTCCCAGCTTGGACATCGACAACCCGAATTACATCTACCTGTACAACGTGGACGGCATCGGCAAGATTAACTATGTGGATGATAAGACTCAAGTTAACGAAGATGCATTGTCTTTTACCATAAACGGCAAACCTGTACATTTTCTCGAAAAGACAAAGGATTACGCAACATTTGAGTTACCACCGGACATAAGTGAAGAAAGTGTAGCTGAGCTAACCATATCAGACAACGCAGGAAACAGTATGAAGCTGTCCAGAAAAGTCAAATTGATTCCTAGAACATCTTACTCATTTACCATACTTGACAGTGACCGTGAATACTTGAAGATAAAGGTGAATTTCAAGAACCCTGACATCGTACGTATAAAGAGTGCATTAGTTACCACAGAAATAAGTCTAAACGGTGCTGCTCGCGATATGGCATACTATCAAGGTAAAGTTGACCAAACAAACAATATCGTTGAGGTTCCCTTCAACATGCATGTGTCTCGGGGACCCGGGGTAGAAGAGTCCATGTTCAGCTTTGAAATTGAAACCGAATATAACTACGGACCTGCGGAGTTTAGACAAGAGCGTATTTCTTTGCCCATAGATGCTTTTGGAATGATTCAAGCTTCCATCGAGCAAAGCTCCGTAAAACTCACCGAAGACGGTAAGAAGCTCCTCATAACATGGCAAGGAGTTAATGCTCCAAAGCTAATAGGCTCAGCAGAAAAGTATCTTGGCAAGATAACCTCCTACACCATAAATATCCAACAGGAGTCTGATAAAACAAGGTCAGTAATAACCGGATTTAACGAACTAGTCTTGCATCTGCCTCAACCCGTCTACCACGATTCTGCAAGTCACTCAGTATATTTCGAGCTGCCATCCAGCACCAACACTGCCTTGTACACCGTGGTACTGGACGTGAAAACCGACAGTGGTATTCTTAGCACCATCGAACTAGGGAATTTAGCCGTTTCGCAAAAAGACCCCATTACGTTAACCGCCACTCCCCCATATGTAATTAGCAACATCACTATTGGTGATGGCTCTCCAATGGTCAGCAAGAACGGTTTTGTATCGTTCTCCACCCCGCAGGCAGTTCTATCGTATCCGTTCTATTCAGGTGTTAGTACCGAAATCAAGCCAGCTGTGGAATATGGCTCCTTCAAAGACAAAGAGATTTACACAGCAACCCTGTCATCAAATATTCCTGGCTTTGCACCCATAAATGCAGAGGTCATCTTCGGAGGAATATTGGCATTGGAAGTTCCAACAGTCGTTAATGACGCAGAGCTACAAGACATTTTAATCAACGGGATTTCCATGAAGGACGCCGACCCAGAAGGTTTTAAGTACACTTTATCCACGAGCCAACTAGTCATAAACGACGTGTATTTTGATATGGATATAAAGCTCGTTTATGAGATTAAAGAAGAAAAACAAGCTAAGATTGATCTCATAGTCGGTAAAGGAGGGTCTGTTTCACCCCAGATAAGCAGCGCCACAATCGGATCGCAGATTCACTTCACTGTGACACCCGACACACATTACGCAGTTGAAGCCATAAAGATTAACGAACAAGCAATGGCACCAACCACATCTTTTGACGTAGTTATCCAAGGGAATACTAAGATAGAGGTTAACTTTAAAAGAGTTGACACGGTACTAATCCTAAAAGTCAACGATCCAACCATGATCATTAATGGCGAAACCCAGGTAAAACTTGATTCACCTCCCGTCATAAAAAACAGTCGCACGCTTCTGCCCATACGTGCAGTTGCTGAAGCTCTCGGTGCTAAGGTTGCTTGGAATGAATCAGAAAAGAAGGTAACCATAACCAGTAGTGGCACACTTATAGAGATGTGGATCGGCAAAAGCATGGCTTATTTAAACGGAAAACAGGTGCCCATAGATACTCAGAATAAAAACGTCGCTCCTGAAATCATAAATGGCAGGACCATGGTACCTGTCAGGTTTGTTGCTGAATCTCTTGGAGCAACGGTGAACTGGGATGAAAAAACCAAGACAATTACCATAGTGCAAAATCTACTACCCTGACAACCGGAATTTCTTCGTGAGATTTGCCGTTTCACACTAGAGAGAAACTTTTTCCTAAAAACAGCTAATTTGTTGCGGCTTGTATGTCCATGAGAAAGCTAGAATATCGCTTCCTTAAGCCTGCCTGACTATGGCCACTCCAAAGAAGTAAAAGCAACCTTCGGCTTTATTTTGCTCTTGTACCGGACCCTGTGTTCAGTGTGCGCAACCACACGAAAAAGGTGCTATCTTTAACAGTAGTTTAAGTGGAAAACCATAGGGAGGTAGGTAACTGTGAAAGGTACATTTGGAAGAGTACTGGAGGTTGATCTTTCCTCAAGAAAAGTTCAAATCCAACAAATAGAAGACGAAATACTGTACGATTACATAGGTGGCTTGGGACTTGCCACCCGTCTGCTTTTCGACCTCACCGAACCCCAAATCGACCCGCTTTCAGAAAAAAACGTTCTGGTCATTGCTCCGGGATTGTTGGTAGGTAGTGGCCTTCCCACTGCTTCCAAGACCACTCTAACTTTCAAGTCACCTCTGACCAACGGTTTCGGTAGAAGCGTGGCAGGTGCGTACCTGGGTGCTGAACTTAGGAAAACTGGTTACGATGCACTGGTAATCAAAGGAAAGAGCGAAGAACCAGTTTATCTTTTTATTGACGACGATAACGTTGAAATAAGGGACGCTTCCCATCTCTGGGGAAAAGACGCTTTAGAAACCCAAGAGCTACTAAAGGAGGAACTGGGAAACGTAAGAACTGGTGCTATCGGTTACTCAGGCGAAAAACTGTCTAAGATCTCTGGCGTTGATTTTGAAGAAAGGCAAGCAGCCAGAGCCGGTGGCGGAGCTGTCATGGGAAGCAAAATGTTAAAAGCTATCGCAGTAAGAGGAACTAAGAGCATACCCTACGCCGACGTGGAAGCCTTGCGAGAAGCCATAAAGAGGTGGAGTCAGAAGATAGTGGGAAGCCCCGTGGCAGAGCTCGACATGAAATACGGATCTGGAGAATTCTACGAATGGGTAAACAAGATAATGGGTGTTTTCCCTGTTAAAAACTGGCAGCAGAGCTACTTTGAAGACAGCTTTAACGCTCACCCTGATGGCAAATCGCATCTGGACCCATATTACTGGGCTCCCCTTTACACAGAAAAACACCATCCGTGTCCCAACTGCAACAAGCCTTGCGGTAGGCACATCGTAATCAAAGAAGGAAAATATGCCCCACTACGGGTTGAAGGTGTGGAATATGAGCTTCTCTATTCATTAGGTGGGGTGCTGGGCATTGAAGACATTGAAGTAACAGCCAAACTCAACAGCATCTGCGACAAGGCAGGTCTTGATGCCATATCCGCTGGAGTTACCGTCGCTTGGGCAATGGAAGCCTATGAACGAGGACTATTAACAAAAGAAGACACTGACGGAATCGACCTAAGATTTGGCGATGGCGACGCTACCGTTGCAGCCATGGAAAAACTGGCTAAAAGGGAAGGAAAGTTGGGAGAACTTTTGTTCAACGGCGTAAAAGAAGCTTCCCAAAAGCTTGGCAAAGGTTCTGAGGAATTCGCCTTGGAAATAAAGGGCTTGGAACCTCCTGCGTACGATGTCAGGGGTCTAAAAGGAATGGCATTAGCTTTAGCTGTTTCAGTCAGAGGTGCATGCCACCTCACAGGTGGAATTTACGCACCAGAGCTTACCGGCTCTTTCTGGAAGCTTAGCAACATTGATCGACTTTCATCTGAATGGAAAGGTTACGAAGTAAAGACCGGTGAAGACTTCATGACCGTCTACGACACACTTGGGCTTTGCAAATTCTCACGCAGCTTGTTCTGGTTAGAGGACGATGTACTGGATGCCGTCGAGGCTGTAACGGGCAGCAGGTTCACCATAGAACAACTAATGGCTCTAGGTGAAAGAGTTTACAACCTTCAAAGGCTCTTCAACATACGTGAAGGCTTTTCAAGAAAAGACGACTATTTGCCACACCGCGTTACTCACGAACCCATATCAAACGGCGTTAGCAAGGGCAGTTACGTCTCTGAAGAGGAGTTCCAAGACATGCTCGACCAGTATTACATGGCAAGAGGCTGGTCAAAAGAAGGCGTCCCCACAAAAATGCACTTAAAGAGACTCGGACTTTCCAAAGAAGCAGAAGTTTTCGGAGCACCCATATAAGTAAACCTGCCCTAAGAAACTACATAGAAGGGGCCACTTACAAGTGGCCCCTTCCCCTTTTTACACAACTAATTGGCTTTCAATAATGTCCTTGTAGACGCAAGAGCTAGCCATGAGTTCCTCATGTGTTCCTTCCTCTACCACGCGTCCTTCATTAAGTACCAGCACTCTATCCGCTTTTCTTATAGTGGCAAGCCTGTGAGAAATAATTATTAAGGTCATGTCTTCCTCTTTTAGTTCATCAAATATCTCTTCTTCTGTTTGTGAATCCACTCCCGACGTTGCTTCATCAAGCACCAAAATCTTTGGCTTCCTTATTACGGCTCTCGCTATGGCAATCCTTTGCCTTTGCCCGTCAGACAGCTTTCCACCTCTTTCCCCAACTACCGTATCGTAGCCGTTATCTAATAAGTAAACGAACTTGTCCACCTTTGCCTTCCTTACCGCGTCAAAGAATTCTTCTTCTGTAAATTCATCATCTAACAAAATGTTCTCCCTTATAGTCATGTTGAATACAAAATCATTCTGCCCAACGTTTCTCTGCAATACCCGCATATGTTTGATTAATATTTGAGCATAGAGAATATTACGAAGGAAGAGTGCTATTTAGTAAGCTACAGTTCGCACAATTCCCAACAAATTATGATTTTGTATTTAGTCATTATCGCTGCTGTACTTGCCTCAGGCGCTTACATGACCCGTTTCATAACGAAGGAGCGCATAGTATTAACTAGCAGTGGCTAAAGGCGAAGAACAGTAGCTTAACACTTGGAATGTTTTCTGTTCTGAGAGCGTGTTTGACCAATTATAAACATTTCATACACAAACGCAAAAAAACTAAAGTGAGCAACAGCAAATACCGCCGTTTGCTAAATTCTTAGTTTAAAAATGGTTGTCACCGTGAAAAACTTTCGGTATTGGACAACCAGACGACCACCGCAGCAACAGAATTTTGTAGCCTTTTAAGCCTACTTATAGGAAATAAAAAACCGCTGCATAGACCACATAAATAGCATCTACCTGGGCTTTAGGCTTGCCCATAAGTCGTTAGAAAACTGTTGTTACAATTGAATGGGTTTGAGCCAATGAAAAGACTAAGGGAATTCGATGTTTTAAAAGGGCTTAGTATTACAGCGGTAATACTTATACATGTCACAAGCCATGGCGTTGGTACCTTTGACCCCACCTCAACCTCTTATTTTGTTTATCTTATCCTAAACAGGCTTTCGCAGTTTGCTGTTCCTGCCTTCATTTTCGCAAGCTCCGTCCTGCTTTCATATATCCATAGGGATGATTTCCGAACTATTACTGCGGGAGGACTAAAAGCCTTTTACACTAAACGCTTTGTTCGAATAATCCCGCCCTATCTGATATGGACGCTTGTATACCTTGTCGTCAGACATATAGAATCAAACGGTTCGGTAGTGCTCAACCTGGGAAACTATTTTAATCTCCTTCTTAAGAGTGATGGGTATTACCATCTTTATTTCGTTATCCTTATACTGCAGGTATACATATTCTTGCCTTTCATAATGTACGGAGTATCACACTTGAACATCAAATTTCACTACGTTCTCTCATTGTCTGTAGGAATGCAAGTGGCTTGCTATTACTTTTATGAGAGTTATCTCACACACTATTTCCCAAGAGGTACACGCCTTATGATCTGGTACCTAGTCGTTATACTCATAGGCGTCTGGATTGGTGACAATTACGAGGAATACTGCAAAAGAGAGAAACACGTTACCATATTTCTGCCAGCTGCCTTGGTTTCAGGTGTTTTATATACCTATTTTTATCATCTTTCTAATATAGGCCAACACGTTCCATTAGGCAGGCTAAACCTAGTGTGGTACATATATGTGTCGTCCATGCCATTGTTGCTTCTATATGTATCTAAAAAAGTCAACATAGGGTTCTTTGAAAGAGCTGGACAGCTCTCCTTCGGTATATTCCTCATGCATCCGCTGTTTTTGTTCATCATGTATCGCATGAACACCACGGTAAACGTCATACTTTACGACATACTCAGCTTTTTCATCATATATTCGCTCTCCTACACAATAACGAAATGGCTTGGTGCTACCCCTTGGGGCAAGTACATCGTAGGATAAAGTCACATCCTCTCCTAAGTGTGTCCTGAGCCGTAGCCGTGTTGCCTACCTTATCGATGTCCAAATCCGAAGATGTAAATCCCACATCGCATCCTTCCTGTAAACTGCCATTCCATCAAGTTCGTTGTATGCCGTCACCGTGTTAACCCTTGCTAGAAAGCATTTTGGGTATTCACTTACATCATGTGCCGCAAGCAACATTTAAGTTAATCAAGCTTTCTGCTTTATCCAAAACCAGCTCACATATGTGGACAAAGGTCTCCAGGAATAACCAAGCACATAATCCAGTCGCTCTGTTATGCTATTGCTCAAGTGAATTCTGCCAATCTATTGACGAAATAATCGGCAACCTCTCCTTAGATAATTGGCAACAGGGTCGCTTTGAAGACAGCTTTAACGCTCATCCAGGAGGTAAATCGCATCCGGGCCCGTATTACTGGGCTTCCCTTTACACAGAAAAAAAAACCACCCTTCTCTCAGCTGCAGTAAAGCCTGTGGTAGGCATATTGTCCTTAAAGAAGGAAAATGTCCTCGGCTACTAGTCGAAACAGCTAGGCTTGGCACGTGCTACTTCTTTAGTAATGCCCGAACTTGGTTCACCACTATACCAATACCATAAGGACGCTTAATTCCCTTAAGTTTTGCTAACTAGTTTGATAACAGTTAGCTCAGGATGATTAAAAAGTCTCAGCGGTAAAGGGTAATTACCTAGTCCCGGTGAAACGTAGAGATACTTATCTCCCAAATCGAACAAACCTTTATCGTATATAGGTCCGTTGTAAGACAATCTTGGAAATGTTATGCCATTGTATTTCAAAGGGCCAATGAAGGGCAATCTAATACCACCGCCATGAGTGTCTCCCGAAAGTATAAGGTCTCCTTTCCAGTTGTCGAACACCCCTTCATAAAAGATATGAGCTAAGAGAATGTTGTAATCATTGTCATCTTCAACCTTAATTGCTTCCAGCACATCGTCAGCTGAAGAGTAATAACCAGTGGTAGGAAGACCATAAATACTTAAAGAGGTCTCACCTACCTTTACATCTGCCTTTGCATATTCAAGCACTGTAGCACCTGCATCGCCGATATCGTCTACGCTGGATGATCCTTCGTGTTCGCCGCGCACATAGTACACAGGGTATTTTTCAGATAACTTCTTTATTAAATTGAGCGCCCTTGCCTTTCCTCTATTGTCTCCACGGTTAAACAGGTCACCTGTTACAGCTACAATGTCTGGCTGATGCTTTTCAATAGCTCGCAACAAATAATTGTTATTAAAACCAAAACTGTATCCGTGAAGGTCCGAGATCTGCACAATCGTGACCGTGCTTCTAATTTTCGGACTGCTTACGGTGGTTATAGGAGCAGTAATCCTGAAATTCTCAAAAACCCAAAAGAAAAACAGCAAAAAAACCACAACCAAAACTTTGCTTCTTTTTCCCAATTCATCCATTCTCCCTTCAAGCATGTTCCAATGACTAAGCACCTACTTCAGCTCAGTCGCAGCTTAGGAACTACAAAGTTATTCAACCCATAAACCGTTTAGTCCACTGGGTTCACTTCTTCTGACTAGCCTTATTCCCTCAAGTTTCTGAATGAATACTTCTCCGTTAAAGAATGTCCCTTCCATCAAATGCCCACCAATCACCGAATAATCAGGCAGACCCAAAGCACAGTGCGCATGGACAACAATGTCTTCCCCATTCTCAGCTACGCTTATATTCCCTTCCAAAGAAATAACTTCCATCAGTTGCTCATCGAAGCTTTTCGTTAAATACTCGTGTCCATTAAAGTAACCCAGTTCAACGTTCTTAAACAGCCCTATCCCATGCAAAACTGCACTATTGACACCACAATCTCTGGCAACAGCTCTAAGGCACTCCATAAACTTGTCGCCGTCATGGAGCCTCACAACGATGATTCCATTGGCTTCCTTTACAGTCATACTCTCACTCCTTTTCTTGACATGAAGTTTACTAAGCCCAGTTTAGACCAGAAATGGCAACTTTGTAACACTTTTCGTCAAGCAGAGCACGGCACTTTACAACAGCAGATGCGTACCACAACATATAAGGTCCCATGTTAACCTGAAAAAATGCACTTACCATCGATTGCATTCATATGACAAAGGGCAACTAGTTGTTATTGAAAATGAATGTCCGTTATGCCGCGAAGAGTGTTCGAACTAATTTCAATAAGAACTGAGAATTCTAACAAAAGAGCTTACCCATTGCATTTATCAAGAATGGGGATGTTTTCCCAGAAATACTGCTCCCTAAAAACATCTGCCATACTGTGCATATCATTCCAATAAGCAGGCAACCTGGAACCTTCTTACTGGTAGTTCATTCTTCCCTCTTCCATTTACCAAATACAATTACGCCTGCTTCATTAAGCTTTATTGCAACGGACTCTGGTAAATGGTGCCACTCGAACTCGTCTTCTGAAATGTGTTTACTGAATTCTTCTTGTAGGATTCATAAACACCTTGCCTGCTTTACATTCGATCTCAGCATCTACTCCCTTTCTAGACCCACCTTTTTCAAGTAATAATTAGCATCTCCGATGAACTGCTCTTCACTTAGTACCCATGCCCTTCACAGATCTCGTGAATCTTCTACCTGTACGTCATTTCGCACTTCACCGTTCAACTCAACTGTGAAAGAAAAATGTTTCAATCCCTTGTAGGTGATCTCCTCCCATGCCTAAAGGCACGGGCTTCCTCCTTCATCGAGCGAAGCTTACACAGATGTAGGGGTTACTCCCTAGGATCCGTGCAGCGGCTTCTCTCTCCAGAGGCTTAAGTTCGGGCCGATCCAACCCTACGGCTTGCTTACGGTCCAAGCCTAACCCTTTCCTTAGTATCACTAACGCTGCATTGACGTCCCTGTCACTCTTCCACCCACACTCGCATTCCATCATCCTCTCTGATAAGCTCAATTTGTGTACCTTCCCGCACTGGAAGCACTCTTGCGTAGTGCGCTCATACCTCGCTACTTCAATAGGTGTCTCAAGGCTGTTCCTCAACCTCGACTTCAATCCACCTATACCTGAAGCGTGTATCTGCCTACCAAACAATGCTTCCCATCCCTTTATGAAATCGTCTTGGTACACTGCTACCTTGTACTGCTTCAAGTATGCTAATACCTTGTTCTGTATATCCTTGCGTCTATTGTTTATCTTCTCGTGTTCTTTTCTTAGCTTTGCCCTTAACTTCTCTCTATTGTTTGATCCTTCCTTGCATCTGGATATATCTCTCTGAAGTCTCTTCAGCCTCTCTGTCTCATGTAGCTCAAACCTTATCTGCAAACCATTGGATAATGTGAGCTTCTTATCTACTCCAAAGTCTATCCCTATGGCTTCACCTACATGTTTAGGCATCGTATCTTCTCTTGGAATGTAACATGTTACATGCAAATAATACCCACTAGGCTTCCTCACCAGCACGCCATTTGCTATTTCTGCCTTTTCTGGAATCTGTTGCAATCCTAATACACGAAACATGCCTAAGTTCTGTATCCTCACTCTATTACGGGCGAAGTCAAGTTTGTACGTTACTCCGTATTGCTTCAATGGTATGGAGTTTATAAACGCCTTCGGTTTTAATGCTCCTACTTTATGCCCGTTCTTCTTTAGTTTCCCTAAAGCTCTAAGGTTATCTCTTAGCCTGTCTGCTATCTCTTGCTTTACTTGTGAGCCTAGAACAGTTAAAACCCTCTCTTCAAATGTCTTACCAACTTTTACCTCTACTACATCTATCTTGTTCACTGCTAGGCTCAACCGCTCTGTGTCAGAAACAAGCCAGTTATACAACCATTTCGCTTCTGCGAAGGCTCTAATTAGAAGGTCTTCTTTATGCTGTGATAAGTTCTGCAGCTTCAATTGGTACACTACTACTCTTTGTGTCTTACGTCTTTCTTTGGTCTCTTGGAGTGTACTTTTTATCTTCTCTGCCTTGCTTGCCACTCCAGCTTTACTTTCCCTTCTGTTCCTCTATGTATCTCTTCACTGCTTCCTCAGATATATGCCCCACAGTCTCACAGTAGTATGAACGTGTCCAGAGACAGGGAAGCCTACTTTTGAGGAATGGGAATTCTTCTCTAAGCATGCGTGCGGTATAGCCTTTTAGTTGATTAACAATGAAATGGGGACTGTTAGTGGGCGTTGTCTTTACAAACAGATGTACATGGTCTGGCATAACTTCCATTTGAGCAATCTCTACATCAATCTGCTGCGCTTTATCCAGTAGAAGTTCTTTTAGCCTAACTGCTACATCTTCTGTGAGTACCTTGCGTCTGTACTTTGTGCACCAAATCAAGTGGTAACCAATGTTATACACCACTGTAGATGCGTGTTTCCAACGCTTGCCATCCATAAGAATATAGTACTGTTAATATTAGCAAACTGCAATGCATCTAATAACACTTATAGCAAAACATGAACGGAATGGCCGCTTTTTTTGCAATTCCTAAAGGAATGGCTTCTTTGCGCGGTCAACGAAGTATTTCAACAATCCATAAATGGCTCCCACTATGGCCACAACAACTGCTAAATATGTGAACAGGCTAAAACCTATGAAGAAAATGATTCCATGAATTACGACAAGAAATAACAAGACAAAGATAACATACCAAAGGTGCCCCACTACCTTCTGCCACCTCCCAGATTTATTGTAAATGCCGTTTTGCTTTTAGTTGTCTCCATACACCTGAAAATATTCCCCACACCTCCACCTTCTGTTTTTGCATATGATTCTATGTTGTAAGATGTGATTATGGGTGACATATGCATTAGGAGAAAGCGCGCTACAGGTCAAAGAGAGCCAAGCATCCACAGAAGGGGGATGAACAAGTGAAGAATTCATACTTAAAGAGAGTAGTTGTCATTATGGCGTGCGTGTTTTTACTTTGCGTGGTTTTGGAACCTGTTGGAGAGATTACTCAGGTAAAAGCCCAAAACAACAACACCGGAATACCCATTTACATACAGGGGCAAAAGAAAACCTTTGACAGTCCACCCATTCTTAAGAACGGACGCGTTTTCTTACCCATACGTTATATTTCCGAGTACTTTGGAGCACAAGTGGGCTGGGACGAACAGACCAGAACAGTAACGGTAAAACAAGGCTCTAAAACTGTTTCTCTACAGATTGGCAGCTCATCTGCGCAGGTTAACGAAAAAGAAGTTTCACTGGATGTGCCAGCTTTCGTAAACGCTGGACGGACATATGTACCGCTAAGATTCATTGGCGAAGCGCTGGGACGCTTCGTGGATTGGGACGAAACGGAGCGCGCCGTTTACGTTGACACTGATGCTATTTCCAAAAGTGTTCAAATGAACATAAACGGAAAAACCTTCAAGATAAACATGGTCAAGGTTTTTCTTAATAATCCCCACGTGGGTCTGAGAATTGCTTATGGTCAAAACCAAATAGGGCTTACTGAGTCACTAATGAGCATGGCTCAACGTAGCAATGCCATTGCCGCCATAAATGGAACCTTCTTCAGAGCCTATGAGACCACAAATCCCAAGGAGCCTTCGGGAAACCTGGTCATTGATGGAAGAATTGAGCACATTTGCTTTCGAGACAGCCCAGCAACCACGTTCGGATTCACTCGTGACAACAAGGCTGACATTGCCTACGTTGCCATGAAGATTCAAGGTGAGTACGTCTCCATACCCGATCCAGACAATGCCTGGCTTTTCGACCAAGGATGGTACGTTGGCACCATTAACCGCTCCCCCATATACTGGGGCTCAAGCTCCATAAACTTGTATACCCCAAAGCGTGGCCCTACCACACGTGCAAACAATGGAGGTATTAACATTGTAGTTCAAAATGACACTGTTGTGGACAAGAAGCAAGGAAGCAATGTTTCCATACCAAAGAACGGATACATTATTCACCTGTACGGTAGCGAAGTAAGATATGCCGATTGGTTTCAAAAGGGCTACCAGATAACATATAGCGACATTTACAGGGTGCAACAGGGCAATGCTGACATATGGAAGCAAGGAGTAATCGAAGGAGCTTTAAGTGCAGGTCCAAGACTCATAACCAACGGCAAAATAACGGTGAACCCCGTAGCTGAACATTACACCATACCCAAGATCACGGAATATTCCACAGCACGCAGCGCTTTGGGACTCACCAAAGACAACAAACTCTTAATGGTAACTGTGAACAGTGCGAAAATCGAAGAACTGGCAACAATTATGCAAAAGCTTGGAGCATACAATGCCATGAACATTGATGGCGGAGCTTCCAGCGGGTTGTACTACAAAGGCAAAATGCTTACAACCCCCGGCAGAGACCTTAGCAACGCACTCATAGTAGTTCACAAATGAAATGATAATGGCCAGCGAAAACACTAAACAGACAAAAGGTGCTGCTCTTGGAATGACGATGCCCAGAGCAGCACTGCACCACGCTTTACTTTTGCGTACTTAAAGCTTTCGTTCTCCTGCTCATAACCAAAGCTGCATAAACTAGCAGTGCACCTACTGCTGCACACAGTACCACGGTTAGCCTCGTTTTGCTAATGGAGGACTTAGTGGCATTCTGGACTGCAGCAAACTTTATGTTGGAGTCTTTTGGCAAATTGTCAAAATAGGCTTTGTTAGAAGAGAGGTATGCAATAACTTTTTGCGCGAACACTCTGTCAAATACCGTATTCTCAAAATGCTTTTGGTAATCTTCCACGTTTATTATTTGCTCACGTAAACTGGCTAAAGCGTTCTTGCTCTTTTCTTCAGTGTCGATGGAAGTTTTTATGGCTTCAAGTTTGCCGTTTTTCAAAGTCAGGTTGCCTATTATGTCTGGTAAGTAGACCGACAGAAGATTGTACGTATTCCCATCAAAGTACTCATTTAGTGCGCCATTTTGTAGCTCATCTTTCATCTTGTCAAAGTCCTCTTCAGTCAAGCTGTCAGGAAAGCTTATGGAAAACACGTAGTTGTATGGCGGAACTGTCTCAAAGTTTGCTGATAGCTGGTAGGCTTTGCCAAAGTTGGGGTCATTCTTGGTGTCGAACGTCTCCAACCCCTGTGCCATTTCATAGGGCAAATCATAGCGCACAAACACTGTTCTGCCCTTTATGGAAACTGAAGGCACAAAGCATTCTGTGTATGCAGGAGAAACACGTTTTACCAAGCCATCGCCTAAACTGTAAGTCGTTGCAATATCCAGTTCCGCAGATACCTCATTGTAGTCGTCCTTATCAAAATACTTCTCAGCGATTGCCAGAAGCTTGTTGAAGTCCGATAGTGCCTTCTGCGGGTTGTTTTGCCGCAAATCAGTCATCACCACGTACTCCAGAAAGTATCCAAAAACTTTCCCTTCAATGCTGGTCTTTATGGCATCCACATTGTTTTCTAAAAGGCTTATGGCATTTTGAGGAAGATAAGCATAGTTTTGATCAAGCCGGGTGACAGCGTCGTAACCTTCTAAAAACGAAGCAGGTGCCGAATAGTGGGCTTCGTAAATCTCTTGAAGTACGACGTATTCGGGTGAGTTCTTTTCCTGTAAACCCACTGCTTTCTGTAGCACGCTACTTACATAATCTTTGAATGCATTGGTCCTGTACCAACCCGCAAACTCTTCAAGTGACCTAAGTGGGTTCTGCGGGAATAGTGCCAGCGCATAGTTGAACCAGTCACTGCTGGAATTACTCTTTTCTGCCTTAAGCTTGAGTGGGTTAATCTTTTCGTAGAAATCATAAGGCAGGAATTCAATCTCAATGTCCTGTTGGGGTTCATAGTTTGTTAATTGGTAAACAATCTCATTTCCTTTGACTTTGTATTCACCAGGTGTAACGCTGAGTACATTCGGAGAAACTGCTTCATAGGGGAATTTGAACGTCATGTTCAAAGTGCCGATAGGACCTTTCCAGTAAGCCCCCGTTGTTAGGACATACAGGAAATAACCACCCACTGGTTCAGCTTCATAGCTGACTTCCACATTCTTGCTCTCGCTTTTCTCGAAGGTGATGTCAAAATACATTAGCGGACCGTATTGCCCACTTTCTCCAGGCTCTATGAAGCTTGGTGTTATCTCCTTCCCATCCACTTTCACCTTTGCTTTTAGTGACTCCAGACTACTCGTGTTATCAAAGCCTGGCCTGCTTGCTAAACCAAATGGAAAGCCCACTCTGAGCGAAACTTTGTCCCCCGTGTTCACAAGAACAAACTTTGCGTCCACCCTTGCCACGCTGTTTCTTGGACCTACATTCTTCCCAAAAGTGATAGTTAAGTCCTCTTTCGAGAGAACAATGTTAGTTTCCGCATAAGGTGTAATGTTTACTCCCCCAATGAAGAACGGAGCAGCATCAGCGTAAACACACTGTCCTGGAAGCAGTAGAATCAAGGCTGCAACCAGTAAAGCTAAAATCACAAAACTTTTTACAACTTTCATCGCACATCCCCCACTTCGCAGTCTCTATTTGTCATCACGAGTGGCTCATATACAGTCCCTCATAACATAAAGACGCAATTGTAGGCAGAAAGGTTTCAAAAAACTTTAAGTATGTGCCACAACTGAAGACTATCTTAGCGAGCAGATCCAGTACCTTTCCTCTAACGAACTTCGGGCTAAGAAGTGGCTTTGAAGCGAAGGTATAAAATGTTCCAGTAAATGACTAAAGCGGAAAGCGCCAAAATGGTTGCCAAACTGGCAGGAAATAAGGTCACTGCAAGGCTAATCACTGCTGATAATAGAAACACTTTAAACAGCAAATCATTATTACCTTTGTACAAGATACCAAGGGCATATATGTTAAACATGGCAGCCAAATCTGCGAATGCCACAAAACAGTTCCTAAGTAAAACAATGGAATCTACATTGGGCAATACCCCTCTATCTGCAAGGCTTACTATTAGAAACCACAAACCCATTCCCAGGAAAAACAGTATGAAGAACCAAGTGATAGCTGAACTTATCATTCTGTATTCAACGCTGCTCAAAGACAAAGAATCTTCATATTCGCGCTTGTCAATGAATAACCAAAAGTAAACATCAACGGCAAAGAAGAGAAAAACTCCCAGTATCAAAACAGGAATGGTTTGATGGAAAGTAGCGTAGTAAACATAAAGGCAACAAACAGGCGTAGAATTGACCCAAACAGCCCATCGTTTGAACGGCCACCTTTTCTCCACTGCTTCATTTACAGACATATTCAACCCCCTCTTTCAGTCCTTTGGCCTCAATATTAGCACACGCACAAGCAAACAAGAAATGAAAGAAGAGCCTGCCACATAGCTCGTGCTTGGTATGCGGCAGGCCCTCAACAAGGGAGGTATCAGAAGCTCGGTGCAAAAGTGATGTTCGTAATCTCCAGCTTGTCACCCGTATAATCATAAGTGAGGATGAAGTTGCCCAAGAATCCCGTAGCAGAAATCTGCGCACTGACCTGTGCATAAAGCGTATTCTCTGATACATAGTACTGGATCTTTGACCCTATCTTTAAGTTAGGAAACCAAGTGTTTCTGTTTCCAAATGCACTTTCAACGCCCTTTGCTGCGAACCAAATGGGTTCACCATCGTCAATGGTTACATTAACTTTGTCTTCTGTGATGGAAGTTTTGACACGCTTTCCCAGAACAGCTACCGGGTCTTCAAGAGGGATTTCAGAAAAATTATCAACATTAATAATATGCAAACGTTCTTGAAGTATGGTAGTTCCAGTTTCTTCACACAGTATTACGCCAAGTTCATTACTAGCATCTTTGTCTACATCTGCATAGAAAAGTTGAGGCATGAAATAGCTATTGGCAATGGTTTCCCAAGCGTAGTTGTGCGATTTCCCATTTATATAAAGTGTGATGTCGGTAAACCTGTAGTCATTCGTCAAGGTGGCTGTAAGATACGTATCATTCTCCTTTAGAAAACCGATTACAATGCGTTTATCGGGACTCTCCAAGTATTTAGGTTCTGTGTAATGAGAGACCACAAAATGACCGTTTTCTTTGGAAAACGTTAAAACCTGAGTGTAATAGCCAGCAAATCCAGTGGACGTCATGTAAGTGTAAGTGAGCGTAGCAGTATCAGAACCTACTTCTACTTTGAAATCCTGCACCCAAGGGCTCGATTGTCCAATTGTCCAATGGTTTACCTCAAAATCATCATAGACCTTCTTTTGAAGATCTGAGCTCATCAAATCATATAAAGCTTTTCCATTTCGTTTTTCAAAGGCCATGGCCCACTTACTAGTCAGCAATGTCAGTTCCACACGATCATCATTGATGGTCATGTCTTTTGCAACCCATATCAATTTCTGCAGAGCGCGATCCTGAGTCACATAAAGGTCGAAGGCAACATTACTGCTTTCAGGAACAACATAGATGTGCTGTTCCAAAGTGTAGGAACTATCGCCAGCAGCGGCCGGTTGAGTACGTTTAAGAGACACATTAAACGCTGGGTACTTAAAGTCCGCTAACGTGCTTGTCCTCACTAACTCTACGTGGTTACCGAACAGTTGAGAAAGGGGTTCAGGCTTGTCGTAAGGGCACACAGTTAGTTGCCCAAGTTGTTTACCATTCTCCACAAAATACACAATCATGCCGTTAGAAGAGCCTTGTATTTCCCATGTTGGTGGCAAAGAAAAAGTAAACAAGTCAGTATTTACTGTTTTCCAGTTTGACGTGTCCACGTATTCCGCCACAGGTTCCACTTCTTCACAACCAGTAACCACCAACCTGCCGTTTTCAGTTCTAAAGGTTATCCGTTCACTGCTTTTGTAAGTTTCTTCCCCCGAATCCATGTAGTAATACGTTATTAGAGCGCGGTCCTCTTCCATTTTTATTTCAAAACGGGTTACCCAAGGACTGGACCACCGAATGACGTAATAAACTACATTAGGGTCTTCTTCAGAACGGTTATGCTCGACAAAATCCGCCTGCATTTTGGTGTCCATAATCTCATATCGAGCTCTACCATCTCTTGTGGACCACGCTTGCGCCCATATCAAGGCTAAATTGTATTTTTCATCAAAAGTCCATGTTTTACCGTAATCAGATGTTTGGTAACGAACAGTCACATCGACAGGTTCGTTCTTAAGTTCGCTTTTGTTATTGCGGAATGTTACTTGAAGGACACCATTAGAGCCATTAAACGCCAACGAAGACGCACTGGCGTAAGTTGTAATGCTCTTAAAGGAATCTGGGATTGTTATGTTGCATTTTGTCCATGTTTTGCCGCCATCAGTGGTACGATAAACCACGGGATCGGGGTCGTCCAAGTACCTATAAGAGATAAAGCCTGTCTTTTTGTTGGCAAAAGCTGCGCCTGTAACTATGCCTGAATACAAATTAGTTGGATTGCCAATTTCATGCCAAGTTCTCCCACCATCAGCCGTTTGAAAAACTCTTGTCTGTTGGTGACCTGTGGCCGCATCGCTACATAACACAAGCCACCCATCACTGGTAGTACTAAAGCCAATGTACTTGTGAGGATAATCATTTGCCACTGTATTTGGAACTTCGTACTTGTTCCACGTTTTGCCTTTATCACTACTCACGATCACCATCACGGGCGAAGATGGATTTGCCGCATCACCATAGGCAACAGCTGTCAATTTGTCGGATATAAAAACGCCCTTATCAGCAAAATACTCGTCTGTATTATCCGTATAAGGTTTTAAGGGAACTTCTACTGAGTAGCCTGGACCATATCGAATAAGAAATTGGCCATTTTCCAAGTCATAGGTGTAGCCAGCATCAAGAAGAGCAATGTTGTCAATGGCTTCTTCTTTTCCCGCACCGTTGCCCCCGCATGACACTAACGTACCAATGACAATAACCGCCGCAATGACGAGGCATAATGCAACAATGCCCTTCTTCTTGTTTCCTCCATCAAATATGTTCCCCAGCCTCTCTTTCATTGTCTTCATCCCCCCATAAAAATATGTGGAAAATACTGTCCCCCTCTCGTTCCCTCTGTGTATCGCTGACAGTATCGTCTCGCTGTACTGCTTCCTAAATTCTGTGTTTGACCCTTCTACGACCTCTGAGTCACATGCCATTTCGATGTCTGTGTTACTTCTGTACCGCATCACATATACCAGCGGGTTGAACCAGTGTACTGCATTTGCCGCCACCACGAGCAATTTGTTCCATACGTCTTTGTGCTTGTAATGGATCAGTTCGTGTTTCATGATCAGCTCTAAGTCCGCTTCACTGTACTCAACATACGGGAGCAGAAAAACGGGCCTAATGAATCCCGTTATCATGGGACTCTGCACTTTTTTGCTCCTAATGAGATCTATATGATCTCTTATGTTCATCTGCTGTTTTACTTGGTTCAAAATACTTAAACTTTGTTCATCTTCTACTATTTCTGAGAAACGCATCACTGACTTCCTAAATACGAGGTAGCCTGTGATGTAGTAAGCCATGAACGCTAACACACCAATTGCCCAAACTATCGGCAATATGTCTGCTAGGGTTATCGTGTTCACAACTGTACTGTTTGGTGTTACTACCGGAGTCGGTTGTGTCGGAACGTTGTCTAACTGTGGAACCACGTTTGCGTTTGTATTGGCTGGCAGCGGAACAGTAATCTGTATGTTCTGACTTACCGACGGTATGGTCACAGGTGGTTCACTTCCTATGCTGGGACTAAACGGTATCAGCAGCCTTACGGCTATGATGAGCCACACCAGATACCGCCATTTGGCACTGTAACTTTTGTTTATCAGTGGCAGTAATAATAGCAGCATGCCTATAACCACGGACGTGCTTATAGAGACCTGTAAGACATTGCGGAACAAGGTCTCAAGCATGCTTCATTCCCCCCTTTGAAGCTTGTCTATGAACTCTTGGAGCTCTCTTAACTCCTCTTCGCTTATGGCATTGCTGCTATAAAGAGTGGCTACAAAGTTTGTCAGTGAGTTGTTGTACAACTTCTCCAGTATGCTCTTGCTTTCCCTCTCCAAGTATTCCTGCTCACTTATCAGTGGCCTGTAAATGTTGATCTTCCCCTCCCTCTTACATTCAACAAACCCTTTTTCCGTTAACCTGGCTAGAAAGGTGAGTATGGAGGTTATCTTCCAATCCTTTTTACCTTTGAGCTTCTCACTGATATAAGCAGATGTGACTGGTTCATTTGCCTCCCAGATGATCTTCATGATCTCCAGCTCAGCGTCTGGGAGACGTCTTATGGACTTCTTCACCTTTTTCCCTCCTTCTACAGTTGTCGAATACCTGTACTCTTATTTTACAACTGTAGAAGTGTTTTGTCAATACATGCTACCGAATCACACTTTACTGCAGGAGAAGAAAGCGGACATACCACTTTGTAACACTAACAAAGTGCTCTGTAAATTTGAAAATCAACTTTCCTTTTTGAGTAAACACGGTTTAGATAACCCATTAGCACTATCATCGCTACTATGGCCAAAGGGCTTCCTGGTAGCACGGTTACAAGAAGAGTGTAAACCCACAGTATGCTGGCCATGACAGTTAACACCAATTCAACACATGCGGACACACGTTAGAATACACCACGAGCAAAACACCCAAACTCAAAATGCTAACTACGGTAACACTATTCTTGTAGATTTGTAGACCCATCTTGTCTCTTTCAGTGTTTCTTTCGCCTTATCATATGCCCCATTTTCGCCTTGGCAATCAATACAACACGTAACGAGTTTACCGTCCAAGCGTCGTGGTAGACAAACCCGTTACAACAGCGCGCCTTGGATTGAATGAGAACATTTTAATGCTGGTAAAATATTATAAGGACAAAGTAAAGTAACAGGTCAAATGTTTTTGTATCGCCTGAATGTTATGACTCTGGCGTAAAGTGCAAGTGAACTATTTGCAGTCCAAGATACGTGCAGCTAACGAGGTAGTAAAAACCTGCTGGAACAATTCCCAAGAAGAAAGTGATTAAGCGAAGTAACAAAAGCAGGCATCACTCTATCCTTTTGCCGTACTGACAAGGACAAAAGAAGGGAGGAAGTATAGTTGAGCAAGTTTCTGGCAAAATTTAAAGAAGTCAGCTTCTCCGTAATACCTGTAACGGTGCTGGTATTGGTTTTACACTTCACCGTCATTCCCATGGAAACAACATTAATATTAAGGTTCCTCATAGGAGCGACGCTAATAATTCTCGGTTTGACGTTTTTTCTCATGGGAGTTGATAACAGTATTACGCCTATTGGCAACATAACAGGGTCCACAGTTTCTAAATCAAATAAGATATGGGCTGTTATCATAAGCGGCTTGTTGCTGGGTTTCTTCATAGCCGTTGCAGAGCCAGATCTGCATATCCTGGCTGGACAAGTGCACAGCATCACAACAGGGCTAATCTCAAAAAGCAGTATCGTTGTAATTGTTTCGCTGGGCATAGCAGCCATGCTTGCCTTGGGTTTAACAAGAATTATTCGGGATGTGCCACTCCGAAGGATACTGTTTCTCTTGTATGACATCATATTCGCCCTCGGCTTGTTCGTTCCGCCTGAAATCCTTGCCATTGCCTTTGATGCTTCCGGTGCTGCTACTGGAGCTACGACTGTTCCTTTCATACTGGCTTTAGCTGCTGGAGTATCCAGCCTTAAAAAGGACCAAGAAAGTGCAGACAAAGACCGCTTCGGTCTGGTTGCAATAACCTTCGCGGGTCCGTCCATTGCCATCATGATAATGAGCATTCTATCCAATGCTGATAAAATCGCTGGCTCTCTACCAAGTACCGTAGCAGAATCAAATTCCGTGTTGGGTCCCTTCATCGCAAAACTGCCGTCCATAGCATGGGAAGCCCTCATGGCAATTATTCCCATATTAATTGTGTTTCTCGTATTCCAAGCAGTATCTTTCAAGCTCCCAAAGACCAGTGCGAAGAAGATTATCTCAGGCATGCTCTTAACCTTTGCCGGCTTAGTTCTGTTCTTGTTGGGAGCCAATGCAGGTTTCATGGAAGTGGGGAACGCCGTAGGGTATAACATTGCCCTACTCAACAACAAAACCCTCCTAATACTTGTTGGCTTCATAATTGGTGTGGTTACTGTGCTGGCGGAGCCTGCTGCCTATGTGCTAGTGGACGAAGTTGAGCAAGTGACCAACGGTAACCTGAAAAGAAGTATTGTACTGTTCACATTGTCTCTTGGCGTGGGAGCTGCAGTCTCCTTGTCCATGGTGAGAATTCTCATCCCACGGGTGCAGTTATGGCACTACTTGCTCCCCGGGTACGCCTTGTCCTTGGCAATGACCTTCTTTGTGCCAGAACTGTTTTCCGGCATTGCGTTTGACTCGGGTGCCGTGGTGTCAGGTCCAATGACGGCAACGTTCATCTTAGCGTTTGCTCATGGTGTGGCTGATGCAGTGGAGCACGCCAGTGTTCTAGTGGACGGATTCGGTATCGTTGCCATGGTAGCAATGACTCCCATAATCGCATTACAAATACTCGGCTTCATTCACAACAGAAAATCTAACGCTCCAGAACCAATTACTGAAAAAGAGCCCATTAGCATCACTCTTGAGGTTGACGTATAAGCGATTGACAATTAGGCATGAAGTTGATACTCAACAAACACAGTTTTTCAGTAATGGGGTTTGTAAGTGTGATAATGAAAGTATAAATGCGATGAGATCCATATTGCGGAAACAACATTGGTTCTCGCATATGGCATGTTAC
>Ga0208938_1000589_pt1 | contig 26332 bp, 25 predicted proteins | sample AD_UKC125_MetaG_FD_184434 | JGI IMG/M metagenome (GOLD analysis project Ga0208938, IMG submission 184434) | Active sludge microbial communities of municipal wastewater-treating anaerobic digesters from USA - AD_UKC125_MetaG (SPAdes) (version 2) | ecosystem: Engineered > Bioreactor > Anaerobic >...
GGGGAAACACCCGGATCCATACCGAACCCGGCAGTTAAGCCCTCAAGCGCCGATGGTACTGCGGGGGGGACCCGTGGGAGAGTAGGTCGTTGCCATGTGCCTGCTTTGTTGTTATTTGCTACATTAATGCCCCTCAAAGAAATGTTATAAATTTCAAGGTATTATGATACACTCTTTATGTAAAATTTGTAATGACTTTTTGTCCGATCATCCCTGTAAGGGGATGTAGGGAAGGGGGGCACGTTGCGGTGAAGGTTTTGCTTTTTGGGTGTGGTAGAGTTGGAAGGGCTTTTTGCGAATTACTGGGTAGGAAGCGAGATGTTGTAGAAAGTGCCTCAATTTCCCTTGTGGGAGTTGCCACTCGAAGTCGAGGATGTGTTTTTAACTCCCATGGTATCGATGTAGATAGGCTGCTTCAATGGGAAGCTTTAACGGGAAGGATTGATGCTCTGGAGAGCGAGGGCACTTTGGTTATAAGTGACGCAAATGAGATGTTGGAAGACCTGGATTATGATATTTTAGTTGAATGTACTCCATCTGATTTTGAAATCGGGGAACCTGCAAGATCTATCATTAAAAAGGCTATTAAAAGAGGTAAGCATGTAGTTACCGCTAATACAGGCGCTATGAGCTTGCATTTTGATGAATTAACACGAGAGTCATTGGAGATAGGCGTAAAATTGCTTTATGAGGCTACCGTTTTATCTGGTACTCCACTTTTTTCCTTGGTACGTCAAGGTTTGCCCGGATGTTGCATTAGAAGGTTTGAGGGGATACTCAATGGTACCTGTAATTTTGTACTTACTGTAATGGGAATGGGAAGTACTTTTGATGAGGCCTTGCTGGAAGCCCAAAGGCGAGGTCTTTCGGAGCAAAATCCATGGGTTGACATAGATGGACTGGAGGCTGCTGCTAAGACTGTAATAGTTGCAAGGAGTTTAATGTCGGCGAATGTCGATCTCAAACAAGCTTCCATAAAGGGGATTAGAAATATAACGGCGCAAAATATCGAAGAAGCCAAAAGAAGGGGAGGTAAATTAAAGCTCCTTTCCAGGATTGAAGCAAATTCTAACGAGATACACATTAGTGTGAGTCCAGAAATTCTTTCCTTAAACCATCCTTTGGCCCACTTAGAAGGTTTTTCCATAGGTGCACTGCTTTTGACCGATGTCATAGGCGAAATATGTATTAGTGGTTCCGGCTCCGGACCCAAGGAGACTTCGTATTCACTTTTAAAGGACGTGTTATCCTTGAGGGAAGGATGAGGTTTTATATGTCTATAAAGATAGCAGTTATTTCAGATACCCATGGAAGCTTAAAGGCTTGGAGGGAAGCAGAGCGCCTTTGGCGAGGATCAAACCTTATTATTCATCTTGGTGATGTCTTGTACCATGGCCCTCGTAATCCTCTTCCCGAGGAATATGCGCCAAGGGAATTGGCAGAAGAAATCAATCTCTCTAAAATCCCTGTCATAATTATTCGAGGCAATTGCGATGCCGATATAGATGCTGCTATACTGAAGTGGTCTGTATCGGATTCTTATTTCGTCTTATGGTGGGATGACAGGTTCGTGCTCGCATTACATGGCACAGATTATGGAAAACCAGAAGATTTAGCGTCTGCATTTAATGCCGATTTAGTGCTTACGGGACACACACACGTTAGCTCTATTACCCGTGAAGGAAAAACGATTTTTTTAAATCCCGGTTCGGCTAGTCTGCCAAAGGGCAAAAATCCCGCTTCGTTCGCCCTATTAGATGTTGATGGAATTCGAATTTTAACTTTAATGGGAGATATAATTTGCTTTGAGCCTTGGAATCTTATTTAAGGGGGAGATATTCAAAGATGGAAGTTATTGAGAGTATATCAACGAGTGATATGTCCCAGGAGGCAAAAGGAAGCAAAGAGGCTACGTTGTTGGTTTTTAATCTGTTTGGAGAACATTATGCTATTGAAGTATCACAAGTAAGAGAGATCGTGCGGATACCGGAAAATATAACCAGAGTTCCAAACGCACCGCCATACGTATGCGGAGTAATCAATCTGAGGGGGACAGTAATTCCCGTAATGGATATTGCCGTAAAAATGAGCCGAGGAGAGATTGAGCGTCGCAACGAATCAAGGATAGTGGTTGTTGAAGAGGAAGACATAATGTTTGGCATATTAGTTGATTCGGTTCACGAAGTCAGGGCGGTGCAATCAAGCCAAGTCGAAACTGCGGAATCTATCGATTCTGCAATAGAGAGGGAATACCTTCAAGGCATAGTTAGAACTAAAGAAGGAGATCTTATAGTTCTGCTGGACGTAGCCTCCATCTTTGAAATTAAAAATTACCTGGAGTGATATCTCTTGTTAATAGATTTACATGTTCACTCCACTGCATCTGATGGGACTTTATCTCCCTCGGATTTAGTATCAAAGGCAAAAGAAAAGGGAATATCTTTGTTATCTCTTACTGATCACGATACAACAGGTGGTCTGGAGGAGTTTGAACGAGCCTGTATCGTTCATAAACTAGCTGGTTTGAATGGCATAGAACTTTCCGCTGAACATCGTTGTATTGTTCATATCTTGGGTTATGGTTTTGACTACAATGATCCTTCTCTGCAAAAAGCTTTAGCGACTATTAGAATACACAGGCATGAAAGAAACGCCGCTATATGTGAAAAGCTCAGATCCTTGGGTATGGAGATTACGCTTGAAGAGGTTGTAAGAGAGTCAAATGGCGAAGTGATAGCAAGACCCCATATTGCAAAGGTGTTGCTTAGGAAAGGGTATGTTTCTGATATTAAAGAAGCATTTGTTAAATATCTTGGTAGAGGTGCGCCGGCTTACGTTGCCAGGAAAACTCTTTCACCTGATAGGTGTATTGCACTGATAAATAACGCAAAAGGGTTATCTGTTTTAGCTCATCCGGGCGAAATGCGTTTGACCTTCGATGAATTGGAGAAGTTGCTCGAAAAGCTTAAGAGTTTCGGTTTATGGGGATTGGAGTGTTACTCAAGTCACCACAGGGCTGAGGATATTTTTAGTTTCCTAAAGTTAGCGGATAAATTTGATTTGCAACCAACCGCTGGGAGTGATTTTCACGGGTCAATCAGGCCTGGCTTTGAGATGGGTATTGATGTCCCAAATCACATGGTGCCAGAGGAGTTAATCTCTTTAGCCAAGAAAAAAATCGGTAATTCTAGCGGGGTGTGTATAAACATTCATTCTTCCCTCTCGTATGAACCCGATTAAAGTAACTCCGTACTTTTGGGCCATCTCTATTGCTTCGCAAGTAGTCGCTGAAACGCTGCCTAATATCGGGATCTTTGCGATTAAGATTTTACTTACTAATTCGCACATTAATCTTCCTGAAATCAACATCAGGCATTCTTCCATTTTGGCCCTTTTCTCTAAGGCCTTGCCTATAGCTTTTTCTACGACATTATGCCTAGATATGTCTTCTAACAAAAAGTATTTGTGCCCACTATTATGCATTAGAATAGCCCCATGAAAGGCACCAGTTTTCCTGTAAAACGGAGCATCTTCAAGCAATCTCATGCCATCAAAAATTATTTTTGCATTAATTGCCCAGTTTACATCGATATATTTGAAGTCGCTTTTTTCTTGTAGTGATGGCTTTGTCTTCAACTCGACGTTCACAACGTAATCATCTGCTATTTCTATATGTTTTATGTCGTCGTAACGTTTTATAACACCACAGGTTAATAAATGTCCTATTGCTAGTTCTCTTAGATCGCTTCGTGAAGCTCTTAGGGTCACAAAGGGTGATTTGTTTACCGTTATTAAAATATTTTCTTCATGGGCAACCAAGTCTATGCCTGAGACATACGATTTACTTTGTGTGAATTTAAAAAATTCTCTTTTGCTAAACATTGTCCAACCTCCGTAAAGGCAATTTCTTATAGCTGACTTCTGGAGTAAATTGGAGGGACTTTTTAGAGCCAAATATGGCGCCAGGTCAATTAGATTCGTACTTTGTATTATAATTTAGATTAGCCAGATTTTGCCCTAGTTGGTCAAAATTGCGCTTACTCTAAATTAGGTTTTGTAAATTTTCGTAATTTAAGGAAGGAGAATAAACAATGTCAATTATCGATCTAAGGAGCGATACCGTGACTAAACCCTCTCTTGAAATGAGGAGGGCTATGGCCGAAGCAGAAGTTGGAGATGACGTTTATCAAGAAGATCCAACGGTAATAAAATTGGAGCAACTCGCCGCAGAAATAACAGGCAAAGATGCAGCCTTATTCGTTTGCTCGGGAACAATGGGAAATCTAGTTTCTTTGCTTACTCATTGCAATCGTGGAGATGGAGTCATATTGGGTTATAAAAGTCACATTTACGTTAACGAAGGAGGAGGATTGTCAGCCTTAGGTGGTCTTGTACCTCTTTGCGTGAACGATGACGATGGCATTCCAAAGCCTGAAGAAGTATTGTCTTTTTGTAGGCCTGAAAATGTTCACTATGCTCCGGCTAAATTGCTGTGTCTAGAAAACACCCATAATGCTTGTGGAGGTATTGCTATATCCCCCGAAGATTTTTCATCAATGGTTAGCTTGGCTAGAAATAGAGGACTTTCCGTACATCTTGACGGAGCCAGGATATTTAATGCTGCCATTGCTTGGGGAGTGGAACCGATAGTTTATACTGAGTTGGTGGATTCAGTGCAATTTTGCCTCTCGAAAGGCTTAGGAGCCCCGATAGGGTCGCTTATTTGTGGCAGTAAGGACTATATAAAAAGGGCTAGGCATTGGCGGAAGCGAGTTGGTGGCGGTTTGCGCCAAGCGGGAGTTATTGCTGCTGCTGGCATAATAGCTTTAAGAAATTATCCTGACCTAAGATATGATCATGAAAAGGCAAAAATTCTAAAAGATCGTTTGATGAGCGAGGGAATCAACGTGGTAGAGGTGTCAAAACCCACAAATATGGTATATTTTGACGTAGAGAGTTCTATAGATGAGGCCCTTTTGGCAGAAAAATGCAGGCAAAGGGGCGTTTTATTCAACCCCACTCCTGAGAGGATAAGGTTGGTTACGCACCGTGACGTAAGTTTCGAAGACGTTGAGAAGGCTGCAAAGGTCATCGGGGAAGAGTTATGTCAATTACGTTAGATTTGCCGAAGAAAGAGCTCGTGGAGTCTGTGGCCTATTGGATGTTGGATCGACTGCAGAGCAGGAAAAACATCAAAGAAGGGGATGTATTATATAAGGCCAACGTTTCATTTGCTCTTTCGTTTATGAATGGCGATCTAGATGAAAAACATGAAGGTCAGTCGGTTTCTTTAGGCTTGCGAGTCATCGATGCAGAGGGCAGGCAAGGTATTGCCTATACTAACATATTGACCAAAAATGCCTTGATGCAAGTTGTCGAATGGGCAACTTACAATTGCCAGAACAACGATCCTAATCCTTTTGTTGGATTAAATCATGAGTATAAAGAAGCCTTTCAGGACCAAGATATTTTCGATCCCCTTATAGCTGAAGGTCTGGGTTTTGAACGTGGAGAGAAGATATGTTCCTCAATTTCTGATGAAGTACGCTGTATCGATAAGCGAGTTACATCGATACGAGAAGCTTTTTATGGAGAGGGTTATGAACAGACACTTTATTTGTCTAGCGCAGGGTTTTATGGATGGCAAAGGGAGACGGTTGCTAGGTGTGATGTTACACTAATAATGAGCGACGACAACAAGGTAGAAATAGGTGGTTTTGGAGAAGAGCGTCGTTACGCAAATGACCTGGATTATCTAAGTATAGCTAGGCATGCAGTACAGAGGACGGGTTTGACCTTAGGCGGCAACCCTCTTAAAAGCGGCAGATATATTGTGGTATTGGATAGTTTGGCCGCGGCTTCGATCGTGTCTTTGCTAGAAGATTCTTTTTTAGCGGATAGCGTTCATAAGGGCAAATCGTGGCTCGCAGACAAGTTGGGCCATCAGATTGTCTCCTGTAATGTTAATTTAGTCGACGATGCAACCGTAAAAAGGGGCATAGGAAGTTACACTTTTGACGGAGAGGGTGTCCCTGCTCAAAGAACGGTTTTGCTTGAAAGTGGAATATTGACCAACTTTTTATACAATCTAGAACACGCAAGGATGGACGGGGTTCCTTCGACGGGCAACTGCGTTCGGGGGACAGGTTCCTTGCCTGAAGTAGGAGCCTCAAACCTTTTTATAACGCCTGGCACCAGAAATTTGCGAAGCCTTCTAAGCGGTATAAACTTTGGAATTTATGTGGTGGATTTACTTGGCCTACATACCTTTGACCCAACAACTGGCGATCTATCGCTAGGTGTTAAAGGTGCTTGTATTAAGAAGGGCATGATTGAAGAGCCCGTTTCTGGAATGACAATAGCGGGCAATATTTATGATATTTTGTCCCGCGTAGTGGAGGTAGGAAGCGATTTAAAATTTTATGGGAGTGCGGGGTCTCCTTCTTTGGTGATTGAAGATGTGGCGTCGGCAGGAAATTAAGAAGATTAAGTATTTGTTTGTTTTTATGCTTCTTTTATTGTTACCAGCATTGGCAGGCAAGGATGTTGTCTATGCTGCTGAAAAGTGGATTTTATGGCATGGCGTTGAAAATCTCGGCTACGTCTTGGTCCTTAAAGTGAATGAGCACAACTTAGCACCCATAGACGTTGTTGCGGCGAAGCTTAAGTTAGAGGTAAAATCCAACGAAAAATCTTTTTTGGCTAAAAAGGGGGAAAATACCCTTGAACTGGTGCCTGGTGCTGCGGTGGCTAAAAGGGATGGGCATAATATAATTCCCCTCACCTCTATCCCAATGTACAAAGATGGACATTGGTGGCTTGAGGCAAATACTACTTTAAAGTTGCTAACACCTCTCGTAGGCGACGGCAAGACCTTAAAATGGGCCGGCAAGACTGAGGCAACCACAGATGATTTTGTCGTCAGCGATGTAGTTGTTCGGGGAGACGTCAAAAAAATAGAACAAAGCAGCTCAGCGTCTTATGCGACTAAGATCGTTGGACTACGGTGGGGACAATGGGAAGATAGAGTCAGACTGGTTTTAGATCTATCTTCTGATGTATCTCCTTTTGTAGAAAAAAAACCGTCTAAGTTGGTGCTTAAATTTAACGGAGTGCTTGTGGATGATCTGGTCAAAGACATAAAACATCAGGGACCCTTTCCTGAAGTTTCGGTAAATCAAAGAAACGGAACCGCGATTATAGAAATTGAGCATACATTTGATAGGATATCTTATTTTAATTTGTCTTCACCGCCTCGATATGTGGTTGACTTTTTTATGGATGAGGGCATAAGTAGCGACGTTACATCTCAAAAAAGCACAGATGATGTTTTCGTGCCTTCTCAAGTTCGTGATGACCCAAAAAGGTCAGTGCCAAAGGGCGCCAAACCACGGTTAGTCGTAATTGATCCGGGTCATGGAGGCAAAGATCCAGGGGCAGTAGCAAATGGCATCAGAGAAAAGGACATTAATTTAAAGGTTGGCCAAATTTTAGTAAAGGTTCTCGAGAAGCGTGGGATAAAAGCCAGGCTGACGCGTTCACAGGATATATATTTACGACTTGATGAGAGAACAAAGCTCGCTAATGATTGGGATGGAGATTTATTTGTGAGTCTTCATTGTAACGCTTTGCCAGCAGGCCGAAGTGCCAGGGGCATTGAGATCTATATAATGGCACTACCAACCGATGAGGACGCTATGAAGCTAGCGTTGATAGAAAATAGGGAGCTGGGTGAGGGATCAGACGACGTGAATAAAATTGCTGATAAAAGAACAAAACTTTTATTGCAGATTTTAGGAGACATGGAGCAGAACGTTAAGATTGAACAAAGTTCGTCCTTTGCGGAGGTTTTGTATAAAGTAGGCAATCACTCTGGATTGAACATGCGACGGGTAGCCCAAGCACCCTTTTTCGTGCTTAGGGGAGCGACAATGCCCGCGGTCTTGGTCGAAATGGGATTTCTGACAGATAAATCGGAAGCAGCTTTATTAGCGAACCCAAATTATCAAAAAAGGCTTGCTGACAGCTTAGCCGATGGTATAGAGTCTTACTTGCGCAGTATGTAGATTTTGGGGGGATTGGTTTTCATGAGAAATAAAGAATTGCCACGAAGGCGAGATAAAGAGCAGAAAAAAATCTCAAAGAAGGCTCCTTTGCCATATCGTATCATTGCTTGGGCATGTCTAATTATGATTTTATTTGGTTTGGGGTATTACGGCTCAGGACTAATGCTGAAGATATTTGGCAAAAAATTGTATATTCCTGGAGAAATTATTGTTGAAAAAAATGAAGAGGGCTCCGGAGAGACTTTTAAAACCGAAAGGCACGTAGCTGAAATTAAACTGTTCCTGCCCGAAAATGGCACTTTAGGCGTAACGACCTATAGATTAGTGCCAAGTATTCCAGAAGAGGATATTGTAGCCAGTCTGGAACAGTGGATATCGCTGATGAGATCTAAGGGCTTAATGGAAGGAAATAGTCGAATACTTCATGTTTTTCGGAACGGTGAAATTATGTATCTAAACATGAGTGCGCCATTTTATTCTTCTTTACAAAAATTAAATAAAGACGAAGCTTTACTCTTCATGACGGCCCTACTTCGTACCATTGTAGAAAATTTTGACCCCATTAAGGAAGTTAAGTTTTTAGTTGAAGGTAAGGATGTGATAATAACTGCTCCTGTTGATTTGTCCGTTTCCTGGCGATTAGCACCAAGGTCATAAACAAAACCCGTAAAGCCGGTAATATCGCTAAATTTTTTGTTTTTATATCGCTTTTTCGTATAGTAAAGAAGGAGGACTGCTGGTTGTCTAAAAGCAGGATTGTCTTTGCCAGTAAAAACAGGGATAAATATCGCGAAATGGTCTTTTTACTAAAAGAAACCCCCATTGAACTGATATATGGTCCAGAAGTGACCAAAGTTGACGTTCAAGTTCAAGAAACTGACAGTTCCTACTCGGAAAATGCGCTACTTAAAGCGTTGGCGTGGAGCGAGGCATTGAATGTGCCTGCTTTGGCTGATGATAGCGGACTTGAAGTAACGGCCCTATGCAATGAGCCTGGAGTACATTCTGCAAGGATAGCTGAGGATGACGAATCAAGAATTCTTTGGTTGTTAAACAAATTAAAAGGAATTGAAAATCGAGAGGCGCTCTTCGTAGCTTCTATAGCCCTCGTTTTGCCAAAGATGTCTCAGGTATGGTTGACTATGGGCATTTGTTACGGAAAGGTGTCTCAAGCCAAAAGGGGAAACAGCGGTTTTGGTTACGATCCTATTTTTGTGCCAAAGGGGTGTGATAAAACCTTTGCAGAACTGGAGGTTAAAGTAAAAAATAGCATATCGCATAGATTTATAGCGGTAAAAGCCCTTTGTGATATGTTTAAAGGCCAAAATGTGTTAGAATAACAGGTCGAATACGTACTCTACGGCTTGTTGCTCGAACCAAGTTGTCCATCCTGGCCATGCAGATGGCAGAGATGGTTGTTAGCGGGAAAGCTCAAGTTTTGGTCTAAATTTAATGAAAACTTGCAAAGGAAACATATAAAAGATCTTTGGAGTGATTGTTTAAATAATAGCAATATTAGGAGGCACGTGGGATGTTTTTGGTCATAGCTATTTTGCATATTTTAATTGCTTTTGCCCTGATGGGAGTTATTATTCTACAACAACGAAAGCAAAGTGGTTTTGCTGGCGTCTTTGGAGGTGGGACGCAAGCAGATATGTCTTCCGGTCAGTGGCAGCGTCTTTCTGGGCTAAGCAAGATAACAGTGCTTTTGCTTGCACTGTTTATGTTGACCTCGCTTGTATTAGTCCTCATGAGCGCGAGGTGAAAAATCATGAAAGACATTGAATATTTTGAAGATGTTACCTCCCTGCAAATCGCTCCAAGGGCATTTTTCAGTGCTAATCACGATGAAATTATGGCCGGATGTACCACTGATGTCTATTTTGTGAAGACGAGGGATTTGCTTCGGGAAAATGGTAGTTTAGATACTCCCGTCGTGGCTGAGATCTTTTCTAAGGAAGCCGGGATTTTTGCAGGACTACAAGAAGTTTTAGCTTTGTTGAAAGACAAAGGGGTAAAGGTATATGCCTTGGAGGAAGGTATGCCCTTTTCTCCAAAAGAGGTCGTATGTAGAATTCATGGTCCCTATGGTGCTTTTGGAATGTATGAGACCGTCATTTTAGGTTTCCTCGCAAGTTCGAGCGGATGGGCAACGGCCTCCAGGGAGTGCGTAAGGGCTGCGAATGGTAAACCGGTATTATGTTTCGGTGCACGTCATGTTCATCCCGCTGTTGCGCCAGTCATGGAAAGGGTTGCTCTGGTTGCTGGTGGTTGCACGGGTGCAAGTTGTATATTGGGAGCTAAATTGGCTGGAGCGGAACCCCAGGGAACCATTCCCCATGCTGCAGTATTAATTGTGGGCGATACTGTTACAACTGCCATTTTATATGACAACATTCTGCCTGAAAGCGAAGCCAGAATAATATTAGTAGATACTTTTAAAGATGAGGCAGAAGAATCACTTTTGGTAGCGCGGGCCTTAAAGAAGAAGCTTGATGGAGTGCGTTTGGACACCCCGGGCGAAAGGGGCGGGGTTTCTCCGGCCTTGGTGGAGGAAGTACGGTGGAGGTTGAATTTAGAGGGGTTTTCTCATGTTCGGATAGTTGCTTCAGGTGGTTTAAATCCCGAACGTATACAACTGCTTTCGCAAGCAGGAGCTGATATATTTGGTGTTGGGAGTTATATCGCCCATGCTACTCCCAGGGATATGACCATGGATCTGAAAGTAATTAATGGAAAACCCATTGCTAAAAGGGGCAGGTTTCCCGGCATAGAGCATAATTCTAGACTTAAGAGGTTCCTGTAAACATTATTCTAGATATTTACTTGAACAGACCTTCGAGGAATCTTTCCTTGACATGGACGGATGAGGTTGTATAGAATAACTCCGCACTAGGAGTTTTGCTCTGTTTTCAAGTCATGAAAAGATAGAAGATATTACTCAGGCGGGTCGAAGCCCACTCGTTTGTGTTTAGATGATTTTATTATGCAGGCAATTGAAGGAGGAACTTTAAATGCAGGGGTATAAGACTTTTATGGCAAAGCCTAAAGACATAGAGAGAGAGCGCAAATGGTATTTAGTCGATGCAACAGATGTGCCTTTAGGTCGTCTTGCAGCACGCATATCCCAAATATTAATGGGAAAGCACAAGCCTAATTACACTCCCCATGTAGATACGGGAGATTTTGTAATTGTGGTTAACGCATCTAATGTAAAATTGACAGGCAGAAAGGCTACCCAATCAGTGATATACAGATACAGCGGCTATAAAGGAGGCTTAAAGGCAGTACCTTATAATGTATTGCTGGAGAAAAAGCCGGAGCGACTCGTTGAGGTTGTGGTCAAGGGAATGTTGCCGCGCAATAGACTAAGATATGAAAGGAAATTAAAAGTTTATGCTGGTCCTGATCATCCTCACGAAGCTCAAAAGCCAGAGGTTTTAGATATTTAACTTGCCGCTGTGACGTGAGCTGTTATATGGCTAAGTGCACGAAGAGAATGGTTCACAACCATAAGGCGATTGCATTTTAATTCAAAAATACCAGTAACGAATTTATCATTAATCGTGCACATATAATTAAATATAGAGAATTGACGACTGTTAGTTCGTAAAATTTTGTAAAAAGGAGGGAAAAGTCTTTGCCGTCACCGACATATTATTGGGGCACTGGCAGGAGAAAAGAATCTATCGCTAGGGTGCGAATCCGTCCAGGCAAGGGTCATATTACGATAAACGGGCGAAGTGCTGAAGAATATTTTCCCAGGCGGCTATGGCAACTTCATGCTTTAGAAGCGCTCAAGGTCTCTGGGATGGAAGGCAAGCTCGATGTCATCGTAAAGGCGCATGGAGGAGGTCTAAGCGGTCAAGCGGGGGCAGTAAGGCTCGGAATAGCAAGAGCTTTACTTGCTTTGGATCCTGAAATGAGACCGGTTTTAAAGAAAGCAGATTTGCTTGCGCGAGACCCAAGGATGGTAGAAAGAAAGAAATTCGGTAGAAGAAAGGCAAGAGCCCTTTATCAATACTCCAAGCGATAAGTTTTTAAGGTTTCTTGGTGCAAGGGTTTATAGTTTGAGACGGGGGATTTTAAGCCCCCGTCTTTTATCTTGCTGGCAACGTATGTTAATCTGCTCGGTCTCGATTTTTAAGGATTTTGTGGCATTACCTGTGACGAGAAGTTTCACGTTAATATAGAAAGGTTCCTACATGATATTGAGGTCGCAAGTACTTGTTATAATCCCTCAGATCGCTTGTGGTGGAAAAAATAAAAGTTTTCTTGCGGTTTTGTTATCATTCCTTCATTGAAGTTTTTTCAATATTAAGACTAGGGATTTCTATCTTTACAAATAGAGTAAAACAGTTTATCCTTATTATCTAGACTGAATGGTCAGGAGGGTGATAAATGACGGATACCAAGAATAATATTATCAGTGCAGCACGCCATTTATTCGCGCAACAAGGATATCATGGAACGAGCGTCGATTCCATTGCCAAGAAGGCAGGTGTAAGCAAGGGGACTTTATACTGGCATTTCAGCGATAAGTTTGAGCTTTATCGTACCGTTTTAATTTTGGAAGTCGAGAAGATGAAACGGATCTTTAGATCTAACGTTTGCGACGTTACGGATATGGCAGAATTCATTTACAGAAGAGGAAGACTTATCCTTGAGGCTTTCGGCGAAGACCCAGAAAGTGTGCTTATTTGGATGGATTTGCTCGTCCAGGCTAAGCGCGGAAGAGAAGAGTTTAAAAAAATTGCAAGGGATCTGACTTCCTATATAAAGAAGTCAATTGATGAAAGTGTGCTCGCTAGTTTTGCAGATGCGAAAAAGGAATCAGTATTTTTGCTGTTGCGTTTAGTAATATTAGGTCTTTTATCATGTCTAGGCAGCGTGATGGATGCACAGGAAGCTGTAGTGTCCTGGAAAGTTGTAGTAGATTTAGTATTGAGGGGAGATGAATAACGAAAGTGTCAAATATCATTAAGAGGCATCTTTTATTCATGTTGGCTTTTTGTTGTTTGGTGTTTCTAGTGCTTGTCATGGACAAAAGTGCGTGGGGAGGAGAAGTTCAAACCGAGACCAAATATGATCTCGTTGACTTGATAGTTGCAGCTGAGGAACATAATCCCTTACTAAGGGCTGCACAAGAACAAGCAAATCAAGCTCGGGCGTTAGAGCTTCAGAGTGCTTCCCAATTGTCGCCTAAACTTGATTCAAGTTTATCCTACTTACATGAATATGGCGGAGGATTAAGGGAGACCAAATTTCGTGACACCTATAAAGCTGCTTTGACTTTGACGCACACCTTATATAGCGGAGATGGTCTTGAGGCCTCTTTAAGAGCTGCTACTCTGAATCGTCAGGCTGTTGAAGCAGATTTACTTCGTACCAGGCAAATGGTCAGAAACGATGTGAGGAAATCCTATTATGATTTGCAAAGAGCTAGGGCCCAGCTTAGGGTTGCTCAGGAAAGCTACGATTTGGCTTTAGAGCATTTAAAGCAGGCAGAATCTCTTTACAAACAGGGCATTGTAGCGTTAAATGAAGTTTTGAGAACAAAGGTTGACGTTTCAACGGCGGAATTAAATTTGATACAGGCCCAAAATGGAACACGAGTGGCTTTGAGTGCCTTAGAAAAGGCAGTAGGTATTACTCTTTCTTTCCCCCAAGTGCCAGAAATAACTCCTGAAGAAGAGGCCTGCCCGCCACTACCTCAGATAGATCCTTACGCTATGGCTTTGCAGTATCGTCCCGAACTTGTCTCTTTGGACGATTCGAGAAAAGCAGCAGAAGAGCTGGCTAAAGCTGCGGCTGGGCAAGCGAGACCTAACGTATATCTTCAGGGAGAGGTTTTTTATTATGAAGACGAGTTTTTCCCAAACGAGGATGATTGGAACGTATCGATCATAGCCTCTTGGAGATTGTACGATAGAGGAGAAGTTAAAAATAAAATTGAGGAAAATAGAGCAATGGCTAGAGAATTGCTTGCCATGATTGATGACCTTAGAAATCAAATTCGACTGGAAGTTTCCACAGCGTGGCAAAATATGGAGTCGGCTTTGCAGAGGGTGCGCGTAGCAGATGATCAGGTTAGGACGGCTGAGGAAGACTATCGCATGGCACTCAGGCGTTACGTCGAACAAGTAGGGACCAACATAGATGTTTTGGATTCAAGGACGGCTTTGACCGACGCAAACACAAGTTTTGTAAACGCGATATATGACGCCTATTCGGCTCATAGTGATCTGATTTATGCGATAGGCGTAATGGAAGAGGATTTTACGATAGGAGACCTTAGTAATGGTAATGAGGAGAGCAAGGAGGGAACTGAATGAAGATCAAGACTATCGTTATAGTAGTGATTGCATTGGTATTTGCGGCAATAGTGGGCGTAAGAGTATTAGATGGAAATAAACCTAAAGACCAAAATAATGTTGCAGATCTCCAGGAGGTCATAAAGGTTTCTGTCGTGAAGCCTACTGTTATAGAATTTGAAGACCTGGTTACCTTTGTGGGTACAGCAGAGCCCAAGGAAAAGGCAGTTCTTGCCTCCAAGGTGACAAACGATGTAACGGTGTTAGAGGTTTTAGTTGATGTTGGTGATATGGTAAAAAGAGGTCAACGGCTAGCGAGATTTGATGACAACATAGTTAGTAGGCAAATTGAAGAAGCAAGGGCCGCTGTTGCAGCAGCAAAAGCTGCTATGTCGCAGGCGCGAAGTCAGCTACAAACCACCGAAAAGGATTATATACGCTACAAAAATTTGTTTGAAGAACAAGTTATAAGTCGCCAGCAATTGGACCAAATAGAGGGACGATATGAAGTGGAAAAAGCAAAACTTGAGCAGGCTCAAAGACAGCTTGATCAAGCTGAAGCTCAATTAATGCAACTTCAAATCATGAAGGGCTACCATGATGTCGTTTCTCCTGTCGATGGCGTGATTGCTCAACGAAATATAGACCCTGGTGATACCGTTAGAGTAGGAAACACTTGTTTTGTAATTTCAAAACAAGAGACCGTAAAGATTAAAGGAACGATTACGGAGAAAGATTATCCGAAAGTCAAGCTAGGACAGCCTGCCCACGTGAAAGTTGATGCCTTTCCAAATATGGTGTTTGAAGCTCAAGTCATGAGAATCAGTCCCACGCTGGATCCCGTTACTAGAACGGGTGAAGTTGAGGTATGGGTTCCAGCTAATGACACGCTGAAGCCTGGCATGTTTGCTAGGGCTGAAGTCGTTGTGGGAAGGCACCAAGGGCTTTCCCTTCCTCGTGAGGCCATTAAGCAATTGCCCGGCACGGGAGAATGGTATTGCTTCGTTGTGACTGACGATAACAAGGCGAAGCAGACTTTCGTCAAGCGTGGAATAGAAAGTGGCAATCTTGTCGAGATTGTCGAGGGAGTAAGCGAAGGCTACGGCGTTATTTCGCCAATAGTGCGGGCTTTAGGTGATGGCGTGCCCGTGGAGGTGGTTAGTGAATGAACCTTTGGGATATTGCGGTAAAAAGACCAATTGCTACATTAATGGTCTTTGTTGCCATATTGTTGTTGGGGGCTGTGGCTTTTATTGGCATTAAGGTTGACCTTTTGCCCCAATTTGAACCCCCTATAATACTTGCTATAACAACCTGGAAGGGTGCGGCTGCTAGCGATATCGAACAGGAAGTCACGGAAGAGGTGGAAGACAGGATGGCTACATTGCAGGGCATTAAAGAAATAATTTCTACCTCAAGCGATGACGCCTCAGCAGTTGTCCTTCGATTCGAATGGGGAGAGGATTTGGATGCGAGGATGGGTGACGCACGGGATCAGGTGAACATAATCCGCAGAAGGCTTCCTGACGATGCCGATGACCCCATACTTATAAAAGTGACCTCAGGTGCTTTGCCCGTCATGCTGGTCATTTTTAAAGCCGGACCAACTTTTCCAGGGTTGTATCACTTTGTAGACAATGACGTAAGCAAGATGATCCAACAAATTCCGGGGGTCGGTGACGTGTCGGTATTTGGTGGAGAACAGAGGGAAATTAAGATTTTGTTGGACGTAGATAAGCTACGAGCATACAATTTATCTGCTCAACATATTGCTTCCGTATTGCAAAGAGAGCACTTTAACTTGCCTGCTGGTACTTTTAAGGAAGGTTTGACGGAATATCAATTACGCGTGCCTGGCAGGTTTAAAGCCATAGAGGATATGGGCTACACCATTGTTGGAGCATTAAACAGCAAACCAGTCTACCTTAAAGATGTGGCGAGAGTGGTAGATGGCTATAGAGACCCAACAACGTTTGGGTGGTCTGATGGGACTCGTTCCGTGGTGATGATGGTGACCAAGAACACCGATGCTAATGCCGTTCAAGTGTGCGGCGGCATTAAGGCTCGTTTGGAAGAGTTAAAGGGATCCATATTTTCCCCTGATGTAGACTACGTCATAGGCTTCGATCAGTCAGAGTTTATATTAGATTCCCTTAAGCAGTTAGCTACCACACTTTTATATGGAATGGTGTTAGTTTTCTTAATCACGTATGTATTTTTGCGTAGGTTGCCCGGGACGATTGCCATATGTTGTGCGATACCTTTTTCGTTAATTACCACTTTTATAGCCATGCGCTTACTTGGATACACGGTCAATTTGATGACATTGTCTGCGCTTACTGTTGCCTGTGGCATGGTCGTTGATAACGCCATTGTTACGACAGATCAAATAATTTATCACATTGAAAATGGAGAAAAACGTCAGATAGCTTCAGCCTTGGGTGCCGGCGAAGTTGGAAGCGCATTGCTTGCCTCCACCCTTACAACTTTGGCTGTATTGCTGCCCCTTATATTTATCACTGGTTTGATTGGGATATTTTTCTCCTCCTTATCAGTTGTTATGTCTCTTGCCATTGCTTCTTCATTGTTTGTTTCTTTAAGTTTCGTACCTATGATGGGGAGTAGAACCTTCAGGACGCAAGAAGATAGGCTATTCATACATCGATACTCTAAGCGCTTCCTGATTTGGCTAGAGCGCCATTATGCTCTATCGATTGACTGGGCATTACACAACAGAAAAAAGATCATTGCCTTCGCATTATTGTGTGCGCTTTTTACCGTCTTCGGTTTCATCCGAATCGGAACCGAATTAATCCCCAGGTCGGATACGGGGAGCGTGCGAGTCAACTTCAGGTTGCCAGAGGGAACCAGGGTGGAAGAAACTGAAAGAGTGGCTAAAGAAATCATGTTCTATGCTATGGATAACATTCCAGAGCTCGAAAATGTATACATACATGGAGGTAGCTCTGGCGGGGGCATGGGCGCGCTAAGAGGGGAGTCGTCTAATACAGGAAATGCTGGGATTGAACTGGTCCCGAAAGGAGAAAGAAGACGGTCAAGTTTTCAAGTGGCCTCTCAGTTAAGGCAATATTTAGAGTCTAAGGCTGGATTTGAGGCAGTAAGTTCCAGCGTTAGCTCTCCTATTATGGTAGGAAGCACTTCTAAGCCCATAGTCATTGAGTTATATGGAGAAAATATAAATGAGCTACTCGAAGTTGGAGATAAAATTAAAAATAAGATCGAACAAATTCCTGGAGCCGTTGATGTAGAAATAACTCAAAAGGCAAGCAGGCCGGAGATTTGGGTCGATGTGGACAAAGAAAGGTCCGCCCTCTTGGGTGTAAGGACAAACGATGTAGCTCAAGCTTTAAGGGCTTATTATTATGGCGTTGAATTTGATGAGGATTATTGGGAGGGCGAGGATAACTACGAGATATGGTTGAGGCTTGAACCTGAACAAAGACATTCTTGGGATACCTTGGATAAACTGCTAGTGCCTTCTACGACTGGCGAGATGGTGCGGCTGACAAACGTGGCCAGAATCAGAGAGGAATTAGGTCCCCCTGAAATTCATAGAAAAAATAGACAACGCCTCATTACCATAGAGTTAGACACAGAAGGCCGTTCTTTGGGAGAGGTAGCTGCGGATATTAAAGGTGTTCTTAAAGAGATAGATCTGCCCGCAGGGATGAGGACAGACGTGACTGGTGACGTTGAAGATTTGGAAGAAACATTTATGCAAATGACATTTTTGATATTGCTCGGAGTAGTTTTGGTCTATATGATCATGACGGGGCAGTATGAAGCCTTTCTAGATCCTTTCGTCATCATGTTTAGCGTTCCTTTTGCCTTAACAGGAGCGATTGCGGCTCTTTTAGTGACCGGCATATATCTTTCCCTTCAAGGGTTGTTGGGTATAGTTATGTTGGTTGGAACCGTGGTCAATAACGCTATAGTGCTTGTGGATTACGTGAACCTTCTTCGTGCTAGAGGCTATGCGATGCGTGATGCTTTAATAGAGGGCGGAGAACGTCGTTTGCGCCCAATCTTGATGACTACTTTAACAACAATATTGGGCATGCTGCCGATGGCATTAAGCCGAGGTGAAGGAGCGGAGATATGGAGACCATTGGCAGTTTCGGTCATAGGCGGTTTATCTTTTTCTACCTTAGTAACTTTGGTGTTAATTCCTGTGGTATATAGTATTGTTGAAGAGAAAATACGTCGTAAGCCCAGGTTTGCCGAGGCAGAGGGAGGTGCGTCTCGATGAAGTTTATTTGGATATTCTGCAACCAAAGCATAGCTCCCGAAGTCATAGAATTGCTGGATTCCTTAGAGGTGGATGGGTACACCGTTTGGAGACACGTCTTGGGCCATCATCGCGGTTGCCGCAGGCACTGGGCTGATGCTGTATGGCCGGGAGAAAATTGGGCTATATTGGTCGTAGAAGAAGCTGGCAAGGCGTGGTATGTAACAGAGGAGCTCAGGAAGATGAAGCGTCGTCGCGAAATACACCGTGCAGGCTTGCGTGCCTTCGTGCAGGATGGAGAGCTCATGGTTTAATTGACAAAGTTTAAAAGCTTTGTATAATCAATCTTGCTGGCGAGGTTGCCGGTGTAGCTCAATTGGCAGAGCAGCTGACTTGTAATCAGCAGGTTGGCGGTTCGAGTCCGCCCGCCGGCTCCAATTAACATATAAAGGGGCAACATATCTTGTTGCCCCTTTATTTTTTTTCTAAAACTACCATCTCTTTAAACTCGCTACTTTCAAGATGCGCTTTGATTGACCCAAGTCTGCCTTGGAGTATAATTTAAGATAGCTATATGTTAAGCTGATTGGTGTATTAAAACCATATGAGAAAAGGGGGTGGCATCATGAAAAGATCGCTTTTCCCGGCCGTGATGGTGTTAGTGGTCCTTTCGTTTTGCGCCTTAAGCTATACGACCAGTGCCTTTGCCCTTCCAGTAAGGGGTGACTTGCAGAATACGGGTAACTTTCAAATAAAAACTTTACCCCAAGGCGTGTTCGCTTGGAAGCTTGAAACTGGCTCAAATATCACTGGAGCTCCCGTTGTGGATGGCAATACGGTGTACGTGGGCAATCATAAAGGGGAGGTATATGCACTCGATATTAATAATGGCAGTGTAAGATGGAAATTTCAATGCGATGGATCCATCCTTGGTTCGGTCGCGGTCGATAAAGATAAAGTTTACGTTGGAACTTTTGCCGGAAGGGTATATGCCCTAAATAAAAGCTCTGGTCTTGTCGCATGGAGCACTAAAGTTGACGGTCCGGTCATGGCTGGGGTTACAGTAACTGGCGATACCGTGTATGCTGGGTGCAATGAAGGCAGTTTTTACGCAATTAACAGCAAGAATGGCCAACATAAATGGCAAATGAAAGCTCATAGAGGGTTTCAAAGTATTCCAGCCTTTGCAGAAGGATTTGTTTTCGTTGGAAGTTTTGGTGGCCGTTTCCACGCTTTGGATCCTAAGAATGGCAGTGAACGTTGGGGAGGCAATACGGAGGGTCCTATGAGGGGAGCACCCTTGTATGTTGATGGGAAGGTTTATTACATCACGGATAATGGGTACGTCCATTCAGTGAAATTAAGAGGGGTGGTTCCTATATGGCACAAATATGTGGGAGCTCCTTTGGGATCTTCGCCCGCCTATGTAAATGGAGTGCTTTACATTGGAGGTCAGGATGGGAAATTATATGCAATAACTTCCAATGACGGAAACGTAGTGTGGAGCTTTGAGACAGATGGTCCTATAAATTCGTCACCCATTCATGCTGGAGGCGTGCTCTATTTCGGTAGCAATGATGGTCATTTTTATGCGGTAGATCTCAAAAGTGGCAATTTGCTGTGGAAATATGAATCGGACGGGGATATTGTAGCTGATCCAGTATTAAGCGAGGGTACGGTTGTTTTTGCCACGATACGCGGCACCTTGTATGCTATTAGGTAAGTTGTTTCATCTTGCATCCATTAAAGACACTTATTTTGCCTTCTTTTTTACTTGTAATTGACAAAATGTCAACTCTTCGAAATTTGTAAGAATTAAAGCGGTGACACAAATGATTTCGAAAATGTTTTCTTTAGTGAATTTGTTTTTTGGCATGGCACTTGGTTCCTTTTTAAACGTCGTGGCTAAGAGGACTATAGAGGGAAGGCGATGGTGGGGTAGAGAGCGTTCTGCCTGCGACGCTTGTGGCAGAACGCTCTCTATTATCGATCTCATTCCCGTTTTTTCTTATGTTTTTCTTAGAGGTAAGTGTAGGACCTGTAAAGCGCCTATTGGAATAAGTTGCTTTTTGGTCGAGGTTATAATGGGCCTATCTTTGTGGGCAGTAGCATTGGTTTACGGACCAACTTTACCTTTTTTATTGTCCTTAGTATTATTGAGTTGTCTTTTTCTGTCTTCTTTAACCGATATATACTCCGGCTACGTTTACGATCGCTTAGTTTTCCCCTTTTTAGTGACGGGTTTAGCTTTAAGGCTTCTCGGAGGTCTGCAAGCTTTTATAAGTGGCGTGCTTGGGGCTTGTCTGTGCGGTCTTTTGATATGGATTATTATGTTTTTAAGTCGAGGTGGCATGGGTACAGGTGATGTTACGATAGCTGCGAGTATTGGAGGCATAATGGGGCTATGGATGGGTTGTCTTGCTTTGTATCTTGGGTTCATGAGTGGGGGATTAGTAGCTATAGTTTTATTGCTTGCCAAAAAGGTCAAAAGAAAAGATCATGTCCCAATGATTCCATTTTTTGCCATTGGTTCGTTTTTGTCATTGATGTTTGGAAGAGAGATATTGAGTTTTTTGGGAATTATTGCTGGATGGCCCTGGATGCTTGAATAGATAGGGTTTTAAATAATTAATCATGTCAGCTAATGGAGCTATTGATGGCGTGCCTTTTACTGTTCTGAAAGAGTGATCGACTCCGCTTAAGATAACAAAACTTCTTTTGGTAGGTGTAAGATCGAATAAACGCCTACATGCCTCTTCGCTAAAAGTCTCGTCCATGCTTCCGTAAAAGGCAAATACCTTTCCCGCTTTGGTGTTTTTTGCTGCTTTGAGGAGCAAACGTTTTTCTGGCAGCGAGTCAAGTATAGGTTCATTGACGTTTAATTTGTTTTCTGGGCGTGCTTCATCTCCGCTTCCTGACAGAATTAATCCGTGAACATTCAGATCTATGGGTAAAGGGTTTTCCAAATTTGCTTCCTTTAGAATTTTATCGTGCATGCTACCAGTTATCATTAGAGAGTGTAACCCTCCTAGCGAAAAACCCCATAACCACAGAGAGGTACATCTTACATTTCTATTTAAAAACGAAAGAGCGCTTGCAACATCAAATAAATCCATAGCATATGTTTTGCCTTCAAAAGCCTCCTTTGCCCAACTGCTTCTATCTTCTCCATATCGCTCTCGGTCTCTCGTCTTTCTGCTCGTTTCTATGATCATTGCGTTGATCGAATTTTGGACAAGCATTTGTGCCAAAGCGGCGTACTTGTTTCCTTCTTTTAAATTAGCGCAACCGTGTACCCCGTGAAGCAGCACCATTAAGGGTTTTGTATTTGAAATCATATACCCTTGTATTAAAACTTTTCTGTCGCCGAAACTCCCTGGCGCAACTTTTGATACAATTTGTACTTTTCCATTCATAATTGCGATATCGCCTCCTCAAGATATTTTCGAATTTCGTTCGCCTCTCTCATAGAAAGGACCTTTTGTGCTATTTGCCTTGCTGTGTCTGCGCGAAATTTTCTAACCAACCTTTTTATTTTGGGAATCGCGGAGGGTGACATGGAGAGCTCGTCTAATCCAAGCCCCAGAAGAAATGGCAAGGCGAGGGGATCGCTCGCCATTTCTCCGCAGATTCCAAGTTCAATGCCTTGCTTTTTTGTAGCTTGAGACGTCATGGCCACGAGTCTTAAGACAGCGGGGTGCAAGTGGTCGTACCATCGGGATACTTTTGCATTCCCCCTATCGACCGCTAATGTATATTGCGTTAAATCATTGGTCCCAAGGGAAAAGAAATCCACCTCTTTTGCAAGCTCCTCTGCCATAATGGCTGCAGAAGGTATTTCGATCATTATGCCAACTTTGAAAGTTCCATAATTAATGCCCTCTTTTTCTAATTGGCATGTTGCTTTTTGAATCAGATCTTTGGCCTTTCTCACTTCCCAGATGGAGGAAACCATGGGAAACATTATGTAAAGATTTCCGAAGCTAGAACTTCTTAATAAAGCCCTAATTTGGGTGAGTAGTAAATGTTCTTCGGTTAAACCTATGCGCAATGCACGATATCCTAAAAAGGGGTTGTCTTCTTTTGGTATGTTGAGATAGGGTATTTCTTTATCGCCCCCTGCATCCATAGTCCTGATAACGACTGGATAAGGGCTCATATCGCTTAAAGTTTTGCGATAAGCCTCGAATTGTTCGTCCTCCTTTGGCGGGTCATTTCTGTTCATAAAAAGAAACTCGGTCCTGAAGAGGCCGATACCGCTTCCGCCAAAAGATAAAACGTCACCTGCCTCATTGGGATGGGCTATGTTGCCCCACAGTTCAACTTTAAGTCCATCTAGCGTTACAGCCGGTAAGTCTTTTAAACTTAATGCCTCTCTTTGTTCGCGTCTAAGTTTTTCGATCTTTGCTCTTGCGCATGCTAGCGTACTTTGGGAAGGATTTACTATAACTTCCCCCGTTGTACCGTCGACTATTAAGAAACAGTTCTCGGGGATTAAGCTCATCTCAATTCCCGATACAGTTGGCAAATTCAATGATTTCGCTATTATGGCTGTGTGAGATGTGGGACCGCCTTGGGATAGCACCAACCCCACAACATTGTTTTCGGAAATAGCGATTAACTCAGATGGGGCCAAGTCTTTTGCCACGACTATTAATGGCTCCCTTACATCCAGCAAGAACAGATCCTTTGCTCCAATTAGATTTCTGTACAACCTGCTTCCCACGTCTTCTATATCTGCTGCCCTTTCCCGCAAGTAGGGGTCTGGAATTTCTTCGAACATGCTTTTTATTTTCATCGTTGTTAAAAAGACAGCGTCCTCGGCGGAGTTGCCTTCTTTAATAGTTGTTTCAATGTTGTCAACAAACATAGGATCTTCTAACATCAATATATGTGCCTCTATGATGCCAGCTTTTTCGTCACCCAGGCGTCGCTTTATACTTTCTTTTAGTTTCTCAAGTGATTCTTTGGTTTTCTTGAGTGCCTTCTTAAAACGATCTAGCTCCTTCTCGACGTCTTCTTTGCGAATTTCGACGCCCCTTTTCGTAAAAGGAATTGCTTCGTACAAGAAAGAACGACCGTAGGAAATGCCTTGAGAAAGAGGTGTACCCTTTATCTTTTGCTCTGGCATGATTTTCCCCCTATTTTCTAAGGTTTGTATTAGTTGTATTATGTATCAAATAGCAGTAAAAATAAACACGAAACGGTAGGGGAGAAAAAATGTCAATTCGGTTAGAGGTCATGCTAAATCCGGCTTGCGAGCTTGAATGTGCCGATGTGTGGATTGTCGTGGACGTGCTTCGCGCGACGACTATGATGACCACTTTTTTTGAAAGAGGCGGAAAGGTCATTTTGCCGGTTAAAAGTGTTGAAGAGGCGTATGATTTGAAGAGAAAACTTGGCAGTGATTGGCTTTTAATGGGTGAGCGGAATAGCCTACCCCCACCAAATTTCGATTGCGGCAATTCTCCCGTCGAGCTGCTTGATTGTTTTCTTGGGACTTACGGGGGAGCGATAATGACCACCACTAATGGTACTAAGGCTTTATTACTCGCGTCAACTTTCGCAAATGCCGTCTGTGTAGGATGCGTTAGAAATGCAACTGCGGTGTTAGAGGTGGCGCTTAAGTATGGGAATAAGATAGGAATCTTGTGTGCGGGAAGATTTAACAGGGCTATGATTGATGATACTGCTTGTGCCGGTTTAATGGTCGATATTGTGAGAGACAGGGTTGAAAACGTGGATCTAAACGATGGGGGGAAAATAGCGCTAGCAGTTTGGGAACATTACGACAAAAACATGCTTGAAGTCTTTAAAGATGCCGAACATGCGCAAAGCCTGCGCGCGTTGGGCCTGTGGAGCGATGTGGAGTATGCGGCACTCCAAGATGAAAGCAAAATAGTGCCAAAACTTGCTATTTGGCAAGGCCTTAAAACAGTGATTGTGTAGTTATCATCGATAACAAAAGAGCGCTTCCTCAGCGAGCTTGTCCCAACAAGATTCGCCAAAAAAGCGCTCTACTCGGAGTCATCGCATAAATGTCAAACCTAGCAACAATTGCACGTAATCTACAAAGGTCATAGTAATTGTCTGTTAAAGCCTTAATTGAGCTTGCTAAGGCGCGATTTTGACCCTCATGTAATTATCATGCCTTGCGAGGTTTTATCCAATTGGCCTCGCTTATTAAAGTTTATCTGAAACGCAAGGCATCAAATACTATGCGATCCATATTCAATGCGTCTTGGTCCTCTATAATGCCCATGCTCATCATTTTATCGATACGCGCCCTAGTCGTTTCCAGTTTTTCCCTTATTAAATCTCCGTCCTCACCTGAGGTTAAGACTTCCATGAATTCCTCTGAAAGTCGTTCGGTGAGAAAACCAAAGATAATTACTACATGGCTAAGCCAATTCATTAAATCATCTGACTGGAGCCAAGGTTCTACGACATAAAGAGCCGTTAAAAGCGAGTCAGTTTCACTTTCATCAGGCTCCTCCGGTTCTTCCCAAATACCTAAAGCGTAAAAGGGAGCGTCAGGATCTGACTCTATTGCGTCAATTAACGCTTCATAGGAATTCCAGCTGATTCCGTCCAAGACGTACAAGGCAATTGCCTTGGCGTGTAGTGCAACGGGCGAATGTGTCCTTTCGCTGCATATCAGTTCCAACACATCTCTATGACGGTTTAACATGAGCAAAGAACGGTAAATCATGTCCTTCGCAGTAGTCTTTTCATCGACATCAATCTCGAGTAACTTTTGTGCAACCGACAAGGCCTCTTCGTACTGATCATCGAAGGAAAGGGAAAAGGCCATCCTTTCGAGTGCGGAAATGTAAAGATCTTCATTTTGATCATCTCTTTGACACCTTATGGATTTTTCTTCACAACTTTTGATTATTTGATCCAGATAATAGCGGTTCGTTTCCATATCTCCGTTAGTTATAGCGATGTCTGCCAGTACGAGCTTGGCTTCTCCGTTGGATGGATCCATCTCTAAAACCTTGAGTGCCAAGCTTTCTGCCTCTTCATCACTATCTGCAGAGTTAGCCCTATCCAAAAGTAGTTTTACTTCATCATTAATTTTCCCTTTCGACATGAAACTTCCTCCTAAAAACTAAAAATATTTTTGACCTACATAGTTTATACTAAATTCCAGAATCTGGATAGGGGAATTTAACTTTTGCTCTAAGTTGTATCGCTGGCATCGGCACCACTACTATCCCTGAAGGATCTACGTGATATCTGGCGCGATCCTCTGATTCATCGAAGCCTATTTTGGTATCTGGGGGGATGATGTTTTGAGCATCTACGATAACCCTTCTTAACTTACATCGCTCACCGATGACTACACTTCGCTCAATTATGCATTCCTCTACTACTGCTCCTGGTTTTATTATGCAGTTTCTAGATAGTATAGATCTTTTCACAGTCGCTCCCAAAATCTGGCTTCCCTCTGCCCTGAGAGTGTTCTCTATATGGCTTGAGTAATTGTTAACCGAAAAAGTAAGACCTGGAGGGTCAGCGTAAGAAACCGTCCTTATTGGCCATTGAGTGTTGAATAAGTTTAGATCTGCATTTTCGTTTAGCATATCCATATGTGCTTGCCAGTATGTTCTTATCGTTCCCACGTCTCTCCAGTAGGGTTTATCGTTTCCAGGAATAACATTGCTCTGGAAATCGTAAGCTAAAACCTTATATTTTTT